>Ga0209099_1000071_pt1 | contig 111880 bp, 87 predicted proteins | sample AD_JPNHW2_MetaG_FD_184430 | JGI IMG/M metagenome (GOLD analysis project Ga0209099, IMG submission 184430) | Active sludge microbial communities of municipal wastewater-treating anaerobic digesters from Japan - AD_JPNHW2_MetaG (SPAdes) (version 2) | ecosystem: Engineered > Bioreactor > Anaerobic...
AAACATGTTGATTTTCTTGACATTGACCGTCCTCTTTATCCCGATCATAATAAGATGAAAGAGCTTGTTAAATCAGGTGAGATCCTTGTTGAAGTTGAAAAGGAGATAGGAAGTTTGGCGTAAGAATAATCATGTAAACCCTATCATGGTTTCGAACCCTGATAGGGTTATATTTTAACCTGTCGGATTATATTTTTGACAGGTTTTTTATTTGTTGACAATTAAATAATCGGATTATCTTTGCGCCTCAAATTAAATTTATTAGGATGATTTCGGTTGATGGGCTTACACTAGAATTTGGAGGAACTACGCTATTTAAGGATATATCCTTTTCGATAAACGATAAGGATAGGATTGCATTGATGGGGAAAAATGGTGCAGGAAAATCTACACTACTAAAAATAATTGCTGGAGAAAGAACTGCAACCAAAGGACGCGTTTCGGCTCCAAAGGATGCGGTAATTGCTTATCTACCTCAACATCTTATTACAGAGAATAAAAGAACAGTATTCGAAGAGGCATCTCAGGCTTTTGCTAGAATTTTCGAGATGCAGCATGAAATTGACAATATTAATAGCCAATTAGCCTCAAGAACCGATTATGAATCGGAAAGCTACTATAAGCTGATTGAACAGGTTTCGGCATTAAGCGAGAAGTTCTATTCAATTGAGGATACAAACTATCATGAAGATGTTGAGAAAATCCTTTTAGGATTGGGATTTCTTCGCGAAGATTTTACCCGTCCTACCAGCGAGTTTAGCGGTGGCTGGCGTATGCGAATTGAACTGGCTAAAATTTTGCTTCAGAAACCCGATTTAATTCTACTCGATGAGCCCACAAACCACATGGACATTGAATCGGTGCAATGGCTTGAGGATTTCTTGATTAATAGTGCGAAAGCGGTTATTATAATATCACACGATAGGGCTTTTGTCGATAATATTACTACCCGGACCATTGAGCTAACAATGGGTCGAATTTACGATTATAAGGCAAACTACTCGCATTACCTTGAACTTAGAAAGGAAAGAAGGGCACAGCAGCAAAAACAGTTCGATGAGCAGAAGAAAATGATCGCTGAAACACAGGAGTTTATCGAGCGTTTTAAAGGAACTTACTCAAAAACCCTACAAGTGCAATCGAGGGTTAAGATGCTGGAAAAGCTCGAAATCCTTGAGGTAGATGAAGAAGATACTTCGTATTTGAGATTGAAATTTCCCCCTTCGCCACGTTCGGGCAGCTGGCCTGTTACCGTTGATGGGGTTTCGAAGAGCTATGGTGATCATAATGTATTCTCAAATGTATCGTTTGCTATTGAAAGAGGGGAGAAGGTTGCTTTTGTGGGTAGGAATGGAGAAGGGAAATCAACCCTTGTAAAAGCCATAATGGGAGAGATTGAGCACGAAGGTAGGCTGACACTAGGTCATAATGTAATGATTGGTTATTTTGCCCAAAATCAAGCATCACTCCTCGATGAGGAGATTACTGTGTTTCAAACCATCGACGATGTTGCTAAAGGCGATATTAGGACCAAAATCAAGGATATTCTGGGTGCGTTTATGTTTGGTGGCGATAACTCATCTAAAAAGGTAAAAGTGCTTTCAGGAGGCGAAAGAACCCGTTTGGCAATGATTAAGCTACTTCTTGAGCCAGTTAACCTTCTTATCCTTGACGAGCCAACTAACCATCTTGATATGCGAACTAAGGATATTCTTAAGAGTGCTCTTAAAGATTACGATGGAACGCTTATACTAGTTTCTCACGATCGTGATTTTCTAGATGGTTTAGCTACAAAGGTTTTTGAGTTTGGGAATAAGCGCGTAAAGGAACACTTTGATGATATCAAAGGTTTCCTTGAGAAAAAGAAGATGGAAAACCTAAAAGAGATAGAACGAAAGAATTAGAGTATTTGCACTCTTACTTAATTTTTAATCTCTTTCCTATACTGAGAATTGAGTTTTTATCAATTTGATTTAATTCACACAATGCGTTTATTGTAGTTCCGTAGTACTTAGCTAAAGAGTACAAGGTGTCATTCTTTTCAATAATATGAACAATCTCTTCGCTATTGGGTGTTTCAACTTTTGCAATTTGATTACTTATTATTGGGCTATCGAAATCAGGAATTGAATCCTTCTGTATTGACTTTTCTTTCACCCTAATTGGATCTTTAACTGGTATAGCATTGCAGAGTACAACTTGTTTACCAAAATCGAATAGGGCTTCGGAGTTGTAAGCAATATGATCTACTCTAAACTCGAAGTGAAGATGTGTGCACGTTGCCCTACCTGTTCTACCACCCAATCCAACTACACTACCAACCGGTATCGTATCACCTGTTTTTACTAATATTTTGCTGAGATGTCCATAGTAGGTTTCGATGTCACCAACATGCCTTAAAACAACTAGCTGTCCATAGCCATAATACCAAGTTGCTTTTGTAACAATACCCGTAAATGCCGCCCTAACACTATCGCCTAAATGCAAATAAATATCGGTACCGGCATGAAAACGCCTTCCACGTGGGCCATAATGGCTTATTACTTTTCCTTTATATGGAGTATGAAAGTAACCTAGATTTGCAAAGGTTGGGAGAGTGTCTGATAGTAATATGGAATCTTCTTTACTAACGGTTAGTGAATCGCTAATGCTATTGACTATCTTTTGAGCAGTAACTCTATTAGTACTTAAAATTATTAAAATAATAATTGTTGCAATTAGGATTGAATCTCTTTCAAATAATTCTAAAATCATAGTAATACATTTTATGAAAATAGATTGCAAAATATCTAGTTGCTCTCTATGTTGTTCCCTAAATTAATTGCAATAAAGGTAATGGTTGAAATGCTTGTAAACAAAGCGAAATATCATTTTTTGTATATTTCAAGGTGTATCTATTTATAAATCAGAAGATATTTTTTTGTTAAAATGTTTGAAAAATTAATTTTAAAGCATGATTTTTCTTAGGCAAACCCTTTTCACAAATATTTTAAAATGAAATTTTGAGGTTAAACCTTCCTAACAATTAATAATTATATTTGCTTTCGTGAATGCTATCAAACGACTTGCAGGGCAAACCGCCATTTATGGAATTCCTAGTATCCTTGGAAGAGTTCTTAACTACTGTTTAGTTCCATTATATACTCGGGTTTTTCACCCAGAGGCATTCGGTACACAAACTGTTTTTTATTCTTATGCCTCTTTGTTAATGGTAGTACTGACCTATGGGATGGAAACCGCTTTTTTCCGCTTTAACGAGAAAGAGGCTGACAAAGAAAAGGTTTATAGCACAGGGTTTATATCTATTCTGCTTACAACATTCGTGTTTATATTGTTTGTTTCGTTTTATGCTGGTTCAATTGCAAATTGGATCGATTACTCGAAATATAAGGTTTATGTAATTTGGTTTGGTTGGATTTTAGCTCTTGATACAATTTCATCTATTCCATTTGCAAGGCTTCGGTCTCAAAATAAAGCTAGAAGATTTGCTACCATTAAGATGGTTAATTTAACCCTTAATATTGCTTTAAACTTCTTCTTTATCCTTTTCTGTCCATATCTTCTTAAGCATTTTGGACATGGCTTTATTGGGCATTTTGTAAGACTATTTTATAATCCTAAATGGGGAATTGAGTATATATTCATTTCAAATTTAATAGCTAGTGGAGTAACACTAATAATGCTATTCCCCGAGATTGCCAAAACAAAGTGGAAGATCGATCCAGATTTATGGAAAAGGATGTTGTTATACGCATTCCCGTTGCTTTTTGCCGGAATGGCAGGAATTGTTAACGAGACTTTTGATAGGCTTTTACTTCGATATCTATTACCTAAAGATATTGCATCTTATCAGGTTGGGATTTATGGGGCTTGCTACAAAATTTCAATACTGATGACCATATTTATTCAGGCATACCGTTATGCTGCCGAACCATTTTTCTTTGCTCAGGCAAAAGAAAAGGATGCAAAGGAGGTATACGCTAGGATAATGGATTACTTTATTATCGTTGTTTCGCTGATTTTCTTGGTAACTATGGTATATCTTGATGATTTTGTATTGAGGTTTATTGGTAAAGAATATCGTATTGGAAGGGGGGTTATTCCTGTACTTATGCTTGCAAATTTGTTCTTGGGAGTATACTATAATCTTTCTATTTGGTACAAGCTTATTAATAAAACGATTTGGGGAGCATGGCTAGCAGTTATTGGTGCAATTATAACTTTTGTATTGAATTTCTTATGGATACCTCTTTCCGCAGATCATCTAATATATGGTTACTATGGCTCTGCATGGGCTACTTTTATTTGTTACGCTGTGATGATGGTTCTTTCATACATTATTGGACAAAAGTACTTCCCTATAAAGTACAACCTGCTTAAATTCTTTGGATATTTAGGCTTGTCGGTTCTGCTTTACTTTATTAGCACTTTTATCGTGATAGATGGGAAAATTATTCGATTCCTATTCCATTCGTTTCTTATCCTTGTGTTTATGGGTGCTGTAATTGCTGTTGAAAAGCCCAAACTATCTAATTTCAGGCTGTAAATTTCCCCTTTAGAAGCATACTAAGAATTGTACTATTAGCCAAAATGTTGCTGGTAATATTTTATAATTCCGACAACTCAAAAATAGTACTATTGGTAAATGCAAATTTATCATAGATAGAAACTGGTTTTTCATCTATGAATGTGTATTCAATGAAGTTATTTTATCAATATATTTATTACAATTAAGTGGTAGAGTTGCCGTTAAGGCAATACAAGGGAGGTTTATTCAGCATGTGTTTTTTAATATTGAATTAATTAGGAAGAACCAATAGACTACCAATACTAACCTAACTTTAAAACTATAACACATGAAAAGAATTTCTTTACTGCTACTGAATCTTTTCATTCTTGTTTCAATGCATATATACGCACAAGAACCTGAAGTGAAAATACTAGCAAACCCCGAGAGTTCAAGAAAGGATGAGATAATCCTTAAAGATGGAACTCATGTATTCTCAAAAAAAGCTATTATTAAAGAAGGCGAGTTTGTAAGGGTTGGGCGTAAAACCTATAACTGGAAAGAGATAGAGAGTATTAAATTATCTAAAGTATCGTTGAACTTCCATTCGCCAAACTATGGCGAGAACATTCCGATTCACTACGATTCAACAATAGTAAATGATAGAATAGTATTGAAAGATGGTTCATCGATAGATGGCACTCTTTATGATTTTACCCAGTATTATACATTAAAAATTGAAAAGGGTCCATTTAGCTATAAAACATCAAAATGGAATGATATAAAGGAGGTTCAGCTTGGTAAGGGCTCTCCATTTGCTGCTTTTTCCGATGATCCAACATTTAAGATGGACACAAGCTACAAAACTCCAGTTGAGGAAACTAAAGTAAAGTTTGATAAGAATGGCTATAAGTTCAGCTCATACCAAAAGCTTAACACCGATCAAATTCGTAAGGCATGGCAGATTAGGGGCGGCCCAATATTCTGTAAAGAATACTTTTTGTCGTTAAGTTTAATGTCTGCCGAAGGAATATCCGGAACAGGTTTAGGTTATGGAGGCGCAGTTAGCTATATCCATTTAACACCGCCCTCATATTCAGATGGAATTTCAAATACATATGCTTATAAAATAGGTGCAAATATTAATATGCAGACTATGACGGCAAAGATGTCAGGTGTTAAAGCGAAGGGAACAGTATCTAATATTACCTTGGGATTAAACTTTGGCTATCAAGTGGGACTGGGCAAATTTTTAGATTACAAGGACTGGAAAGGTATAGTTGCAGGTTTTGCTTGGCGTCCTACATTTCAGATGTCATCTTCCTCTTTCACAATTGCAAATAAAACATATAGTAGCTCCGATTCAAATTTTAATATGAAGGGTTATGAGTTTTATGTTGATTTTGCAAACCTCAAAGCAATAACAGCAAGGTATGTTAAACCAGCCCACATGAAAGTGTTTGCAATCATAATTCCACCTATAGGAGAAATGGGGATGACTTTTATTCAAATTGGATTTGGTATGGTTTCGTATTAACACTAGTATTAAAAATAAAGAAGCCCAAGCGTAAAGTTTGGGCTTCTGTTTGAATATCAGTTGAGTTTTAATATGTAAATGAGATCTCCAGTTGTTTTTATTTTGCCCTTTGAGTTTCTGATCTTAATATCGTGAAAGTAAATTTTAGAGGTTTTAAATCCTTTGGATTTTAATTCTTCCAATACTTTTCTCATTTCATCGGTAACTGTGCATGAATCACTTTTATACTCCTGTACAAAACCAGCCCAAACCATCAACGTAAAACCAACAACTTTATACCCTTCACTATTAACGGTTAGTTTACCGTTTTTGATAAAGTCATCGTATTTAACAATATCATTTTGTTTATAGCCTTCGAGTTGAGGTTGGACAGTCTCTTTTGTTTGGCAGAATGCAACGATTGAAAAGGATGCAAATACAATAATCGTAAGTATTTTTTTCATAAGAGAATTTAATAACTAATCTAGATTACAGGTAATTCTTTATTCTTTTTGTAATGACTTAAGATAAAGAGTACCCCAACAATAACAAAGGGCATATTGATCATAAGTACAATGGAAAGGGTTAACCATATTGAATGATTCATATGGTAATTGTGAATGAAAATAAAAGGAGTAAAGCCGAGTCCAATCAACATAAAAATTATACCACCAACTACTTCCCATTTCCATGCAACTATAAGTAAAGCAATAAGAATGTACGAAGGAATTAAGTGTATTAGGAATCCGCCAATCTGCTGCCAGATAGTATATTTTGGGTCGAAAGCGTCAATAGCAAACATACTTATAAAAAGTATTGCTAGGATACAAAGTATACGCGGTAACCAATGTATTACCTTAGTTGATGTTTTCATGATTGCTTGATTTATAAGTATTTTCAATTCTAGCCAGCATCATTATCAAAGGTACATGTATAATTACCCTAAGTCAATGATTCAGTAAAAGAAACCCCTGTTGAGTTAACCATTGAGGGTTCTTGTATTAAATAATACACTATGTCATTGTAGCAACCCTAGCAGCGGCTTCAATGCAAATTGCTGCAAAAGCAGCACCGTAATCAAGATCAATATTCTCCATAGTATCATGGGTATCATGGTAACCCGTACGGTGTAAATCGTAGTTTTCCATAAAAAGTACTATTGGGGCTCCAATATCCGAAAAGATTTGGCCATCGGTGTTGTAAATTGAGCTGAACGGATCAAATTTGGTACGTACCTCGCCAGTTAAGGGCAAATGCTTTGCAATAATAGGTATTGTCTTTCCATCTGTGGTTCTCTTGCCTCTTTCAGCATTATGACGTTCTGGGTTTTTATTCCACTCATGAGTACTTGAGTTCCATATTAGATTTGCAATATGAGCCTCTCTCGCTATCTTCAATGATTGAATGCTTTTTCCAGGTGAAATCTGGAAAATATCCTGAGGATGTTCGCGATTATGCCCAATCATATCCATTACAAATGAACCGATAACCTTAACTTTTGATAAGTCTATGGTCTCATTATTTCCGATATGCAGTTTTAATGTTTTTTCAATTAGAGATTGACAGAAGTTACGTGCCCCCATACAATCGGAAGGGAATTCTTCTCCAGTAAGATGAAGCAACCAAACATCGCGTTCAAGTTTGCCCTCGCTGGCCATTTTTAGGAATATTGGTGCTGCTTGGAGTAGGGTAGAGGTTGCTGAATAGTTATCGTCGGCACCGTTTGCTGATATTCTTGCACCTGAACCACCATTATCCTTATCAAAAACATCCTCCATATAGGCAGTATCATAATGATCGCCCATTAAAACGGCTTCATTCCTGTTTTTTCCTGGGATAACAACTAAAATATTCCTTTCGTAGGTGTGACCTTCATGGTTACGCTTCCAACCTCCAAAGGCATCGAATACAAAATCGGTTTTCCAACCGAAAGGAAGCTCCCCGCAAAAAGCTTTACCCTCCATTCCTGCTTTTGCAATTGCATCGCGGTGGCGGTTAATGAGATAATCCCCTAGTTGCTCTAAATCCCTTTGATGGTGTGGGAGTAGGCTTTTTGTAACCTCGTCCAAAACGCAATCGGCATTATCCTTATTAATAAATCTACCATGCGCTAAGTAGAAGATATTATTCCACCATGCCTCTTCAAATGCTCTTTCCTTCGTTATTTGATACGTTAATGATTCAGGAAGAGTCTTTGTTGAGTCGATAGGTTCAAGCACCTTTTCAATGGCATCTTTAAGTTCTTTGCCAATTTCGGGAGTTTTTGAATGATTCGGTAAATCGTCGAGCCATTGATCAAATGTTGCGTGGTGGTTGAACCTTATTAGATTTCGTGCGAAATCTCTAGCAAGTGGCTTCTCTCCAAGCATTTTATAGTGATCGAGAAGATTGATGATATTCTTAGCCGTTTGGTGTGAGTAGTGATCATGTTTACAATTAATATCATGAATTGCCATTAGATGCATTCTACGCCTATATAATCTTGGCCAAACTTCAATAGTATTTTCATGATTGGTTGCATTAATATCGTATGCAGTCATGAATCCAAGCAAGGACTCGGAGAGAATCTCGTTTTCACCCGTTTTAGAAGAGAGAAATGCAACAACAGGTCTATGCCAGTATACTTCATGATTGCCAATCTGCATGGCAGGAAACAAGAAACGATAACCGAATAGTCCACCCTCTGCTAGCTTAGTTTCAACCTTGTAAATTTTTTGTGAAGAAGATTTGGGTCCATCTAGTAGCAAACTAAAATCGCGATCCCATATTTGGCAATTGCGCGCCAATGGTTTATCGTACAAGCCAATTGAATCAAGATCGGTACTAAATAGTACCTTAATTAAAGGCGCAACCCTAGGTTGTGAAAGTAGCTCATCCTCATGCGTATGTACTCGCTGCCAACGATGGGTGCGATGGTATGTGTTTTTTACCAAATCATGGTGAAAATCATGATTATTCCCTGCCTTTGGTTCATGTAACCATCCTGATTGGGGCACTTTTAGGCCACCAATACCGGTATGTCTCGATACAAGCTTAAGTAAAGGAATTTGCATTGCCATTCGAAGCTCTTTCTGTAGCTTTTTATAGGTTGGCATACCCCAGAATACTAAACTTCCCGGGAATGGTAGAAGTGCAAGTTTTCCTGATAGATAAAGCTGTTTAACTTCGTTAGGAAGTTTGACAAAGGGGCAGAAAGTTATAAGGAATTTTGTGTCGTTATATGATGAATTGCTATTAACAATAAATCTCTCGGTCCATTTGGGTAGGGTGATTGAGGCATCAAAAGGGAGTACTTTAAAACCTAATTTTTGTAATAAGTCCCAACTATCAATTTGTAAATCATAAGCATCCTTGAAAATGGTAGAAATAAATGTAAATGAGTCCTTTTCGTCTATTTCGTTTATTGGATCTTTAAAAAAACTTCTCCAAAATACTTTTTCAGGTCCTTGCTCGCTTCCTCCAAAAAGTGTCCAGCGAACACGTCCCTTGTCATCTTGTGTTTTAGATAAAGCCAAAGGAAGAAAGGATACAAATTTCTCATGCTCAAGTTTACCTGCGTATGAGGCAAGCTCAGGAGGCCAGTATGGATTGTCGATAAGGTTATGCCCCCCATGTCCTGAGATATGGTATTCGGTTAAGCCTTTGCCTAACTTCTCTATATAGTGCATTATTTGCTTTGCAATATGCTCAATTCCGGGTTTTAACTCCAGTTCCTCTTCAAGCTCTGGAATGTACCATCCAAATTCATCATCATCGTGGAATATCGACGAATCAATTTCACCATAAGGGCTAAAACCAACCCTTGGGGGTGGCATAAATTCTGAATATGCTTGTAATTGAAATTTTCCTTCACCCTCAAACCAAGGGTAATTGTCAATTAGCTTACGCCAACCATAAGAATTCGGATTTGCCATATTTTAGGTTGATTATTGTTCGCTTATACTTTTCTTTTGCAATTTCTTGTGAATACTAGTTATTTTTACCAACGCTGCTGATCCATACCAAGGATGAAGTTCCATAACTAAAGAACCCGCTTGAATTGCAGGGTCAGTTTCGGTAAGTTTTTTCGCCTCTTCAAGCGAACTAACATTAAAAATGTATATTCCACGAATATCTTGATCATCCAAGAATGGCCCGGCAACAATTAGTTTTCCTTCTTCAGCTAATCTTTGAATATTTTGAAGGTGTGCCATTAAAAGATTCTTTGCTATAACTGTATCGGTTGATCGGTTAGGACCTTTTTTAAGAAAAGCCATAACGTAGGCTTTCATACCAAACTGATCAGCATCCAATTCTTTGGCAAGGGTTGAATCATATTGGTTTGGATTTACCTTTACCTCTTCAGTTTTTCTTGAACAGCTAGCAAAAATTACTGAAAGCACTATTAAAATGTGTATTCTCATATAAAAGATTTATTGGTTAAAAGGTAAGTAAATAATGAATACCAGACAACATTACCATCGACTAAACTAGTAAAGAGTACTTTAGAATAACTATCAATAATAAATTGTATATTTGTTTAAAGCGATTGAAAAATGGCAACATATTTTATTCCCGATATTCATGGATGCCTTAAAACATTGACCTTTCTTTTGGAGGAGAAGTTAAAGATCTCACAAAGTGATAGGATTTTTATGCTAGGTGATTATATTGATAGAGGCCCTGAGAGTGCGGGTGTTATAGAGTATATTATTAGATTAATTGAAACAGGCTATAATATAAATTGCATAAAGGGTAATCATGAACAGCTTCTTTTAGATACTGTTGAAGGCAGTTCAATGTATTACAACTTATGGATGCTTAATTCGGGCGATGATACACTAATTAGTTATTCTCTAAAATACAAAATGCCTTACGAGGAAGGTAATTATAAGTGTATACCCGATAAACATATTGAGTTTTTTAAATCCCTTCCAGCATACCTAATTGTTGATGATAAGTATGTATTAGTTCATGGCGGATTAGATTATAGACTAAAGGATCCTTTTTCTGATGAGAAAAGTATTATGTGGAAACGCCCCGAGCATATACCTGATACATTAGTTCCAGGAAAAAAAATTTTTCATGGTCACACTCAGATTAGTTTAGAAACTATAAAGCATAGATTAAATATTCCAGATGTTAGACTCATTAATCTAGATGCCGGTTGTGTTTATAAAGGACAAGGCCCCGGTTTAGGATATTTAACAGCGTTTAATATTGAAAAATGGGAATTGCAATGGGTTGAAAATATTGATTCATAGTTGTTTTAATTAATTTTATTAAGAAAATTCAAAAGACCCATGAAAGGGTCTTTTTTTATTCAATGTAGTTCCTAATAGTGTTTAAAACAAGTTTCTTTATAACTATAAATATACTCTACATTTAGTCTATTTAATTTCAAAAAATTAAATTAATTACATAACATAAATAATGTAATAAATTGAAATATAATTATATAAAATTAATAAATACCACTACATTATAAATTAAATTCTTTAGGTAATTACTTTACAGTAAAGTATATTTTAATTTTCAAAATAATCTACATTTGAAGTGTTGAATTCAATCGAAATAGCATGGTACTATTTAAAAACTCGAACGAGGTTATTGAACTTATTGAAAAGTTCTTTGACAATGTTGATCAGTCATTACTTCTTTTTAAAGAAGGTGTAAGTAATTATTTGTATAAGAAAACGGATAATTTCAACGAGAATTTGATTTCAGTTGCTAAAATGGAATCTAATGCAGATATAATTAGAAGGGATATTGAAAATAAATTGTATACCCATTCATTATTGCCACAAATGCGAGGTGATATAATGAGATTATTAGAGGAGTTTGATGTAGTTGTAGATCTTGTGAAGAAAAACCTCTACCAGTTTGAAATAGAGTCACCTAATATACCAGTGGAGTTAAATCAAGAGTTCATGAAGCTTACCGAAATATCACTTTTGGCTGCAGAATCGGTTATACCTGCAGCAAGAGCATATTTTAGAACTCCTGATACTGTTAAAGATCAGTTACATAGAGTTTATTTTTATGAAAAGGAAACAGACAACCTTGCAATTACAATAAAAAGAAAGGTTTTTAAAGAATTTGATAATCTGAAGTTAAGTGAAAAGTTTCATTTAAGATATTTCACATTGCATATTGAGGATATATCGGATACCGCTGAAAAAATTGCAGATATCCTATCTGTTATGGCTATTAAAAGAACTATTTAATTATGTTTTTATTTTTCCTAGTTGGTGGTTTATTTCTTGGTTGGTTTATTGGTTCAAGAGATGCATTTAATCTCTATGGGAATGCTATTTCATCTAGGATTGTGAATATAATATGGTTTTTAGTTTTTATTTGTTTCTTTTTAGTCATTGGCGCTGTTTCTCAAGGCAAAGCGACAACTAATACAATTTCAAATTTAGGATTAATAGATTCTCCAATTGCTTCTTTTATAATTGCTTTAGCTGCTGGGTTAACAGTTTACGTAGCTGAGAGATTAAATTATCATTTTTCTATCATTCAGTCTTTAGTTGGTGCTATAATTGGTTGGAATTTATTTGCTGGGAATCTAGGAAGTCTAAAACCATTGTCATTAATTTTTTTAGTTTGGTTAATTGCCCCACTAATTGGTGGCATTTTCTCAGCATTATTCTATTTGTTTGTAAAGAGGCTTCTAAAAAGACTCAAAATACACATTATTATACTGAATGTATATCTTCGATATACGATTATAATCTTAAGTGCTATACTGGGTTTTTATTTTGGTGCAAATAATATTGCAAGCATAGTTGGTGCTTTTAAAAATATTGCTCCCGAGGTTCAGCTTAACTTTGATATACTTCAAATTTCTGGAGAGCAGATTCTTTATTTCTTAGGCTCGTTAATGATTATTGTTGGAATCTTCTCAAATAAGAAATTGTACTCTAACGATCAAGGTGATGATTATCAGATGATGCAACCAGAAACAAGCGTTGTTCTGATTTTGGCTCAAATATCAGTTCTTGTTATTTTCACTTCACAAGGTTTTTCAAATCTGCTAGTTTCAATTGGCCTTTTTGCTATTCCTCTAGTGCCAATATCAATTTCGCACGTAGCAACAGGATCATTAATAGGGATTGGGGTTGTAAAAGGTGGGCATGAGATAAATATAAAGAAAGTTATAAGTATGATTTTTGGAATATTTCTTACTGTGGCTTTCGCATTAATGATTTCATTCATTCTGCTTCTTATTGCAAAAAATGTTTTTAATATTTCTGGTTTAGGTAGTGTCCATGGATCAATTGAAAATACTAACTCGTTACAGATAAATTCGATACATGAATTTATTGGGGTTAATATTTTGTGGTACCTACTTATTATAGTGCTTTTTGGCATTATAGGAATTATAACTATTTATTTCAATAAGCAGCGAAGAGTTTGGCAATACACAATGTCAAGGCTAAACCATGAACGCAAGGAGCATAACGAGGCTTTGCAAGCATTAACCGAAGCTAATCTGAAAACTATAATAATTGAAAATTCATCACTAAACGATAAACTTGAGTATAAGCACAAGGAGTTAATTTATTACGCTCTAAACATTGTTGAGCAACGCGAATACTTAGTTTTTATTCATAACAAGCTTAAGGAAATACAGAAACATCAAGACCAAGCTGAACTACAAAATAAAATCAACGAACTGCTTATAAATGTTAGGCAAAAAATGGCCTCAACAGAGAAAGTAGATGCGTTTTATGTTAAGATAGAACAACTTCATCAGAATTTTACAAAGAGACTTATTGATCGATACCCTGATTTATCGGAGAAGGAGCAGAACCTAATAAAACTCCTTCGCCTAGGGTTTAGCTCTAAGGAAATTGCTCCACTTTTAAATATTTCACCTAAAAGTGTTGAGATAAGTAGATATAGATTAAGAAAGAAACTTCAACTCGAGAAAGATGATAACCTAATTAAGTTTATTAATAATATCTAAACACATGAATATGAATAAATTAAAACAATTTGTTATCGTATTGTTCCTCACTGTATCTTGCTTTATAGGAAGTGCTTATGGGCAAGATTTAAATGTTACAGGAACGATTACTTCTAACCTTGACGGGAAACCTATAAGTGATGTTAAGGTCCGCGTTATAGGAGAAAAGGAAGTTGGTGCTATTACTGATGCAAACGGTAATTATTCCATTAAAGTTGGAGTAAATACCTCTGGTGAGTTAATATTTACTCATCCAGATTTTGATCCCTTCGAAGTTTATACAAATTCACGTAGCGTGATCAATGTTACATTGGAATCAGTTGTTAGGTATAATGCCTATGGGCAAAGAGTTAACCGTGTTCCGCTTAATATTGAGAATCGGAATGGAATACTAACATTTGAATCAGCTGACCAAATGTATAAAACTTGGTTTGACCTTCGAGTAAATTTCGATGGTGCCCACTATTTTGATAACGATACTTATAATGAATTAGGTGATGGTTTTACAATTCGTCGCTTAAGGTTTGCAATGAAAACGGTACTTTATAAACATTGGACAGGAGAGGTTGATCTAAACTTTGCAGGTGGACAACTCGATGTAAAAGACGCATTTATAGGATATAAATCTCAACCTAGGCAATTTTATGTTAAAGCAGGTTACTTTAAAGAGCCAATATCTATGGAGACTACAACAACTTCAAGGTATCAGACTTTTATTGAAGAACCGTATATGACTGAGTTTGCACCTGCTAGACAGTTGGGCTTTAATGTTTCTAAATGGGGCGAAAAGTATTTGGCAATAGCAGGAGTTCATTTCAACGATGTTGAGAATATTGAAGTAACTACCTACTCTCAGGATGAAAACAAGGCAAATGGAACAGATGAGGGGTATTCATTAACCGGGAAACTCGTTATTCGACCAATTAATATGGAGCACAAGGTGATTCATCTAGGTATTTCCGGTTCATATCGTACTCCTAAAACTAGCTGGGAAAACCCTAAGACATTCCGCATCTCTATGCGCGATATGACCAACATTAGCCGTAAGAAATTCCTCGATACTGATGATATTCCATATGTTAAGAATTATTCTCTACTAGGTGGCGAGTTCTCAGCTGCATATGATCATTTGAAATTTTCGAGCGAATATATCCGCACAAACTTGAAGAGAAAAGCTGGATATGAAAATTATCAGGCAGAAGGGCTTTATGCATCACTCTCTTATTTAGTTTTTGGTGGTAAGTATAACTACGATGAGGAAGAGGGTGAATTTACACAGGTAACACGTGGACAAAAATGGGGAGATTTAGAAGTTGCATTGCGTTACGATTACATTAACTTAAATGATAATCAAGCAAAAATTAGAGGTGGTAGTGCAAATGGTTATACTGCTGGTGTTACATTCCACGTAAATTCAAACGTCAAATTTATGCTAAACTATACTTACATCAACCACGACCGCTATGCAAACGGTAAAGGTACTTTATATGTCGGCCGTGATGTAAACGGTGCCTTAACAAAAGATTATACTAAGGTTGTTGATGGAAACGGAGAAGCTGGTGAGGATTATGGCTTTACCCAATTTAGGGTTGAGATTGATTTTTAATTGTTTAAACTAATTAATTAATAATATGAAAGCAAGATTATTACTTATAGGAGTTACCCTTTTAGCAGCTGTTGGTATATTCATATCGAGCTGTGTAAAGGATGATGTTTATGTTGGCCCACCTACAATTTCTAACGTGTCAATTAATCCTCAGGCTCCCGGAGCAACTGATAGTGTAATTGTTACTGCAACAGTAAATGATTTAAAGGGAATAAACTCAGCAACTCTTTACTACAAAGCTTCAACAGAAGAATCTTTTACAACTCTTACAATGGATGCAGGTGTTAATTATACTTATAGTGCTAAAATACCTACATTCCCAATAAGCACTGTTGTAACTTATTATATTGAAGCAAAAAACGTTTCTAATTTAACTGCTGTTTACCCTAGCAACGCTCCAACTTCAACTTCAGCTTACACTGTTGGTGCTCCTGCAATTGTAATAAACGAGATTTTCTCAAGGGGTGTTGCTGCTGATCCTGATTGGATTGAGTTGTATAATAGTTCAGATAATGCGGTGGATATTAGTGGATACAAAATTTATGATAGTGGTGGACAGAGTGGTTCGAAAGCCAAAATGACTATTCCTGCTAGCACTACAATTGCAAGTAAAGGTTATTATGTAATTGTTGTTGATGATGCTGCATCAGCTAATCCAAGTGGCTCGAACTTTGGGTTAAGTAGTGCTGGTGAAGAGGTTTGGCTCGAAAGTTCTGCAGGTTACGTTATTGACGACGTAATTTTCCCAGACATGACTGCTTCTTCAACCATTTCATATGGCCGCAAGCCTGATGGTTCATCTACTTGGGAAATTTTAACAACAGTAACTAAAAACGGCCCTAATAGTGCTACTGCAGCTACAATTACTGGATTAGCCATTAATCCAACGGCTCCAAAAGCAACCGATGCTGTTGTTGTTACTGCTACAGTTACCGATGCACAAGGATTATCTACTGTAAAACTTTACTATAAAGTTGGTTCTGGTACTTATACATTTGTTACGATGACTCATGTTGGAGATGATTATAGTGGAACAATTCCTGCTCAAGCAGCTGCTAGCGTTGTATCATACTATATTGAAGCAACAAATACGCAAAGCATAATTTCATATTCTCCAAATACAGCTCCTACCACTGCTGCAACTTATACTGTTGCATCGGCACCAAGTATTTCTGGTTTGGGTATTAGCCCTTCAACCCCAGGAGCAAGCGATGCAGTTGTAGTTAGCGCAACAATTACCGATGCCAATACACTAAGTTCAGTTAAGCTTTATTATAAAGTTGATGCTGGTTCATTTACATCAGTAACAATGTCGAATGTAGGTAACGTTTATAGCGGTTCAATTCCTGCTCAGGTAGCAGCTAGTGTTGTATCTTACTACGTTGAAGCTACAAATAGTTTATCATTAACTTCCTATGCTCCTGCCACAGCGCCTACAACGCCATCTACCTATACTGTTTCTTCACTTTCATCAATAACAGGAATGAATATAACTCCTGCTGTGCCAACACCTTCTGATGTTGTTACTGTAAATGCAACAATTACAGATATACAGGGAGTTACAACTGCTGAATTATACTATAAAGTTGGTTCAGGAAGTTACAATACAGTTACAATGAGTCATAGCGGAGATATTTATAGTGGAGATATTCCACAACAATCTGCAAATGATGTTGTTTCGTATTACATAAAGGTTACCAATGCTTCAAGTTTAATTACTTATGCCCCTGCTGATGCGCTAACAACTCCAGCAACTTATACGGTTGCGGGTACACCAGTGATTTCTAACATGCTTAAATCGCCATCAACACCTACATTTTCAGATCAAGTAACAGTTAGTGCCGATGTAACCGGATTGATTCCAACGGGAACCGTGAAATTGTATTATAAGATTGGTAGTGGAAGTTATATATCAATAGACATGACTCATGGCTCGGGTGATTCTTATAGTGCAGTTATTCCTGCTCAGTCTGCACCAAGCGTAGTATCTTATTACATTGAAGCACAAAATTCTGTTAGTCTTGTAGCTGTATTGCCAATAACTGCTCCTGCAACACCAGATACATATTCTATTTTGGGTCCATTGGTATTGAATGAGATTTGCGGTTTAAATTCACCAGACGATGACTTTATTGAACTTTACAACTCATCGGGAACCGATATGAACTTAGAAGGCGTTAAAGTGGTTAAAACAGATGAGACTGGTGCAGTTTCTACAATATTCACATTCCCTGCTGGATCTACAATAACCGCAGGTACATATTTGGTAATTGCGAAAAACACAAATCCTTCAACTTACGGAATGCTTTCTGGAGGAATTTCGAATACAAAGAATGTTAAGATTGAGATCAAAACAGCAGCAGATGTATTATATAGCTATTTCGAAAAGACTTCTGCAAACCTAACAGGAGGACATGCTTCCGGAGGTAGTTATGCTAGAGTTCCAGATGCTACAGGCGATTGGACAATTGTTACTGCATGTACTAGGGGAACTGCAAACCCTTCAAGTAAATAAATTAAATTAAAAGTAAGCTGCATTAAGCAGCTTACTTTTAGTTCACACACAATACGATGGGAAGGATACTGTTATTTCTGTTGGTAGCTTCATTGTTCTTTTTGGATTCATGTTTAGATGATAAAATGTCGGATGGCAATCCAATAACAAACAATGACTCAGTTTTTGTAATGAATGTGAAAGAACCATCAGGGTTAGCTTTTTCTACTACAAAGGATGCATTGTATACTGTGAGCGATAATAGCGGATTAGTGTATAAGATATCATTTACTGGAGAAATTCTTGATGAACTTCCTTTTATGGGTAACGATTTGGAAGGTGTTGATGTTGACAAAACAAATGGAGATATATGGGTAGTAGAGGAAGGCCTTCAACGAGTGGATCATTTAAGTGCTACAGGAACATTAATAAATTCGATCACTTCTATACATGTAAATACCATCAGTAGTTCAGGGTTTGAGGGGATTGCAAAGCATGGAGATTACTTATATATAGTTGTGGAGAAGGAACCCGGTGTACTGATTAAGTACAACTTAACTTCAAATACATGGGTGCAATACAGCCTATCGTTTGCAATTGATTATTCAGGGATTGATTACGATGAAACTGATAATACGTTGTGGATTGTTAGTCATGAATCGAAAACATTGAACCATTGCGCATTGGATGGTACACTTATTAAAAGTCAACCAATTAATGTAGATCAGGCCGAAGGCGTAGCGGTTGACCGTGGTAAAAAAATTGTTTGGGTTGTGAGCGATTTTGGAAATAAATTACAAAAAATAACTTTAAAAATTTAGCGAGTATGGCAAAAGAAGAATTGAAAGTAGGTGAGATATCAAAGCCACGTTTTGAGTTTCGCACATTTGGACAGAATTTTGATGAGGCAACAAAACGTATGGCTCGTCTTTCAGCAATCGTTCCTGAAAAGGATTGGGAAAGAATGTCTGAAGAGATTTATATTATGTCAAGAACAAACGATTTGAACAATACTAAAGTTCGTGATGGAAAGTTAGATATTAAAACCTTTGTTCAATCAGTTGATGGCTTAGAACAATGGAATCCCTTGCTTAAAGCAGAATTCCCAGTAAAAGTAGATGTTTTAAAAGATCAGCTATTTCCTGCTTTTAAGGTTGAAATACCTAAGTTCACCAAGGATGTTTATACTTTCGAGGAGTTTCTTGAAATTATTAAACAGCATCCTGATTTAGCAGCCGTTCGTGTTAAAAAGCAACGCTTTGGCTATATGGTAAATGGAACTATTTGTGAGGTTGCAAATGTATGGATTAATGGTGCTAAGGTGGTAACCATTAACTCTGAATCTACAGAGGTTGAAGATATCAAAACAACTATTAAGGATATCAAACTTGAAGGAGTAGAGAATATCAATTACCTACAGGCTATTAAGAGGGTAATCGGAATGATTGATAAGAAATTAGCTAATGAGTAATTGTAAAACAGAACAATAAAAAACTAAGTAAATGGCACAAGAAATAGAACGTAAATTCCTTGTAAAAGGTGAGTTCAAAAAGTTAGCAGCAAAGCAAACCCGAATAACCCAGGGGTATTTATCTTCAATACCTGAGAGAACAGTTAGGGTTAGGGTTAAAGGAGAAAAAGGTTTTATAACCATTAAAGGGATAGGAAACGCTGCTGGAGCTAGCCGTTACGAGTGGGAAAAAGAGATTCCCGTTGATGAAGTAATGGAACTACTTAAAATTTGTGAACCCGGCGTTATCGATAAAACCCGCTACAACATTCCTGTAGGAGGTTTTACCTTTGAGGTAGATGAATTTTACGGCGAAAATCAGGGTTTAGTTGTTGCTGAGGTTGAACTAAAATCTGAGTCAGATGTATTTGAAAAACCTGAATGGCTTGGTACCGAAGTTACAGGAGATGTTAAGTACTACAACTCAATGTTAATGAAAAACCCATATACAAAGTGGTAATAAGATAGGTTTTAGGGGTGTGTTTAGCCTGCTCTAGTTGATTTACAGCTAGAGCAGGCATTTAAGAAATTTGATGTAATAAATTTTTAGAATGATGGCCGACCAAAATGTAGATAATAGCTCAGATAAGCCTTTCGATACATTGGATATGCAAAACTATCGAATCGATAGGTTGCCAAAACGAAAAAAAGGAAACTTCGAGAAATGGCTCACAATTATAGGCCCTCCGTTGGCCATTTTGTCCTTCATCCTTTTCGGATTTATTTTTAAAATGCCTTTCTTGGAGAACATAAACCCTGAGCATCTTTCAAAGCAAGCAAAGGAAGTTTTTAATAGTATAGGTGCAGAAGCGTTTTCGAGGAATAATACAGTATTGCTTGGGATTTTTGTTGCAGGTTTAATTTTGTGGATTACTGAATCGATACCTAACTATTTAACTTCGTTAATCCTTATTGCAGCAATAGTTCTAACAGGTGTTTTGCCTGAGAAAGAGGCCTATGCAGAGTTGGGGAACTCTGTAATGTGGCTAAATATCATGTCATTTGTTTTGGCGAGTATGCTTGTTGCTACAGGAGTTGCAAAACGTTTTGCGCTTTGGTTTATCATCAAGTTTGGTAAGAATGCTGGATCAATTTTCTTGAGTTTTATTGTTATCAACATAGTTCTATCTGCTTTTATTTCAGCAACTACGGCTAAGGCTGCTATTTTGCTACCCATCTTCATGGTAATTGCTGCAATTTATGGTGCTCATGGTGGTGAATCCCGAAATAATTTTGGGCGAAGCGTTGTTCTTCAAAACTTATTTTATATCAATATTGGTGCAAGTGGATTTCTAACAGGTTCAGGTGCTAATTTGTTTGCAGGAGCACTAATAGGAGGTGCAATAAGTAGTAGCGTTTTTTATACCGATTGGATGATGGCGCAATTTCCAATGATGCTATGCTTAATGCTAATTGGGTACATTATTGCAATGAAAATTTATTTTCCTCTAAAACCAAGCGAACGGTTACCTCAGATTGAGGGTGGAATGGAGCGACTGAAGTCTGAGTACGAAAAGCTTGGGAAGTTTACTTTTCTTGAGAAAAAGGCGGTAGTGATATTTGTTTTAATCCTTGCTTTTTGGTCAACCGATAAACTTCATGGCATTAGCCCAACTGCTGTCGCATTTGTTGGAGCCATAGTTGCTCTGCTACCTAAAATAGGTGTTGTAAAGTGGAATGATGTTGATATCCCATGGCATCTTATGCTATTTTCTGCGGGTGCTTATGCTTTAGGTGCAGGTTTTTCTGCTACTGATTTACCTTCGATTGGTGTTAATGCATTTTTTGATCATATCGGAATTGGTAATGAAACCCCATTTTGGAAACTATACCTTCTGTTAACAGGTGTAATGACAATTAGTGCACTTCTATTCGAATCGAAAACCATGCGGGCTATGATTTTTGTGCCAATTGCAATTGGTGTTGCAGGTAGATTTAACCTGAGCGTAATTAGCTTGGCTTTACCTGTTGCGTTTATGATTGAACACGTTTATGTTCTACCTTTCAATAGTAAACCTGCCGCTTTGCTTTATGAAACGGATCATTATAGTATAGTAGATACATTCAAGTTTGGAATAACTATGATGATTATTGCTTGGATACTAAATATTGTTGCAGGTGAAACTTGGTTTAGGTTTTTAGGAATTACACCAAATGGTGTTTTCGGATTATTCTAATCTATAAAAAATGTGATTATTGTTATAACTACAAATATCGATTTTCGTAAAATTGTAATGATTAGTTTAATCTCCTAAAATCGATTAGAATGAAGCTAACTAGTTTAACAAGATTTGGCATTAGAACAAAAATCAATTTGATAATTGGTTCGTTCTTCCTTTTTGCAACAATTTCACTATATATCTTTTACAAGCAACAAGTAAATAAGACATTTACTGATACCCATGCATTTATGTCCGAAAGCCTTGTTGATATTAAAGAAATGATGAATCTTGTTGAAACGTTAACCGATAGTGGCTTCACTAAAACTGATTACAAGTTGCTTAAGCCGTTCTTTCAATCCAAGAAGTTTTATGATACAGGCTATCCTTTCTTGATTAAGCGAGATGGGACATATCTTATTCATCCATGGAAAGAGGGATCTAATGAAGTTGAATCATCAAACCATGTTAAACGATTATCTTACGGAGAAGGTTCAGGTTATTTCAGATATGTATTCTCAGGTGATGGACGAATGAAATGGCAATATGTAAACTACTTTAAACCTTACGATGCCTACATTACAGTTACTTTTTATGAAGATGAATTCTTTAAAAACCTTTCAAAACTTAGAACCCTTTTAATTGTTTTTGTTATTGCGGCTTTGGTTTTTTTCATTTTAGGAACATTTGTGGTTATTAACCCTATTGTAAGTGCAATTAATAAGGTAAAGGCTATCATTGGTGAAGTTGCTAAAGGAAAGACTGTTGAAACAATTAAAACACGTCGTCGCGATCAAATAGGGGAGATGACAAATTCAATTAATTCATTAATAGCCGAATTTGCTGATAAAACACGATTCTCTAATGAGATTGCTAATGGAAATCTTAGTACGCACCTTGAGCTTGCAAGTGATGATGATATTCTTGGTAAGTCGTTAATTAATATGCGCGACAATATAGCTAAATCTAAAAAGGAGGAAAGTGAACGTAAAATAGAAATTGAAAGACAAAATTGGAGTAGCTTAGGATTAGCAGAATTTAGCGAACTACTGCGCGAAAGCAACACTAACATGGAGGATTTCTCTTATAAAATTGTAAGCTATATTGTAAAGTATGTAAATGCAAGTCATGGAGGTTTATTTTTATTAAACAAGGAAAACACAAATAGTACTTACCTTGAATTAACTGCTTGCTTTGCTTATGATAAACGAGAAATTCTTACTAAAACCATTACAATTGGAGAGGGGCTTGTTGGAGAGTGTTTTGTGCAAAAGGAGACTATGCTATTATCCGATATTCCTGATTCGTACACAATGATAACTTCTGGTTTAGGAAAAAGTAAACCTCGTTGTATTCTGTTAGTCCCATTAAAAACCGACGAGAATATAATTGGGGTTCTTGAACTTGCGAGTTTTAATCTGTTTGAGCAACATATTGTTAGCTTTATCGAGAGGGTTGGCGAAAGCATTGCATCAACGATATTGAATGTTAAGAACAATATAAGAACAGCACAACTTCTAGAGAAGTCAAAAGAACAAGCAGAGCAAATGCAATCCCAGGAGGAGGAGTTGCGTCAAAATATGGAAGAATTAAATGCAACACACGAAGAAATGGGTCGCAGAGAGAAAGATCTATTTGAGAAAATCAGAAGATTAGAGGAAGAGAAAGAAAAACTACTACATCAAATTGACTCCTCTGAGAGCAAATAAGGGAGGACTAACGTAACTTTTATTTGTGATGGATGATTTATTATTTACATCCAGTCTATTTTTATTGTTTCAACAAGTTGATTATTAGGCTGAAATAGTATTTGAGGGTTTATGAGACTTAAAACTTAATTGTAAAATGTTTGCTAAAGTATATAACGATATTGTCAACTTTTTAAGTTTTACCAATGGTCTTCGAGATTTGCGTAAAAAGGTTAACCTTAGTATCGATCTCCCTGAAATTATTACCCATTTCCCAAATTCACACCCTAGAGGTTTTATCAAGGAGTTTAAGAAGCGCCGAACAACCATTGTAGAATCGTATCTGCAAATCACTAAAAATCTTGAGTCAATAAGCTATAACGAGCGTATTGATGCACTACGTTTATTGGCCGAGCATATTACATATTCCCGTTCGCTGAAAATGCCTTTAAATACTGCTCGTGTTCAGCTTGCACTAATGAAGGCGGTTGTTAAGAACCGTGATAATAAGCGAGTTCAGCTAGAGTTAATGCGCGATTTCACCGTTTCATCGTTTGGGCACCCTAGGGATATTAAAAGGTTCTTAAACAAATTTGATTTAATTGAAGTCCCTGAAACGGGCGAGGAGTTAAAGGATTTGAAGATGGGTTGGGATTTTCATGTCCATGATAATACTTCTTATGGCCTTAAAACCCCTATGCAGCTAATCATAGATGCCTTTATAAAAGGCATTTCGGAGTTAACTGTAGTATATACTGATCTTGATCACGAAGAAGCCATTCTCGAAGTACTTGAAGCCGGTAAAATACTTGGAATTCGTGTCAATATTGCTTTGGAATTTTCGGCTATTACAAATGGATATAGGTTTCATTATATTTACATTCTACCTAATTTTTCAAGCAACAAAAATAAGTTCAAGAAGTTTTTAAAAGAGAAGTCAAAGGATTTTAAAGAGTTTCTGAACGAGTTAGAGGAGAACTACAAAAAAAGAAGGAGAACAATTAGCCTTTATATTGAAAATTTTAATACAAATCATTTACCCAAAATCAATAATGGTTATACACCGGGTTCAATATATTACCTTGAACCTTTAACAATTAACGATGATGTCAATTATTCCCCAGTAAATATATTTTCACATCGTCAGCTAGGTGAGTTATTGTATCCTAGGTTAGAAAAAGTACTTAAAAATAGGGCTTTATATGCAACATCATTAAAGAATAGAGTTGATAATGCTCCAGAACTTTTTACCCCTCAGGAAATAGAATCAATTAATGCAGAGTTCGTAAAGGTTAGGTCACAATACATGGATATTGAACCAGAAAAGGTTCGTCTAGAGTTTTTTGCTGACATTGAATCTCTTTTTCCTGAATCAGAAGTAAGTAGTCTTGAGGATATATATAACCTAGCAAAAAAATCCGAAGGAACAATCAAGTTTATTCAACCCCTTGAGCACGGGCTGCAGGCAGCCATTGATGTTATTCTGAGTAATTGTAGTATGTTCTCACATACTGAGATTTTCAATATTTATGATACAATTGAAGCCAAAGAAGACGATTTTATACTATTTACCAAGTTTATTCGCTTACTGAACCAAAGGCAGAAGGCGGGATTGGCAATGTTTTTTAAGGAGAATAAGTTAAGTTATGATGATCGAAATTTAGAGAAGACCCTTGAATATCTAAAGAATAATACCCTTATTCCTGCTATAGGCAGTGATGCTACTGGCCGATCAACCCTAGCTCCTGGAATGGGCTTTGTTTTCGAAAATAGATTGCCAAAGCATCAGCGAAAGTACTTTAAGAAAAGGCATTATAATATGCCAAACGAGGTTTCCGATTTGGTGTACAAACTTTCAAAAGTTCAAAAAAACCCTTTGAAATCTTCTGAGAAACCAAATATTATATGCCTTGGGAAGGTTAACTCAACAAAAAAGAATCTTTTAGGCGATGAGAAGGTTGAAAAACTAATTTCTCCTTTAAGAGCGTGGACATATCTTAACCCTACAATAAGAAATTTCATATTTATCTTAATCGGTTTCATTCCTGCATACTTCACTGTAGGCGTTGAGTTTGCTTGCTTGTGGATGGTAATAACTGGTTCCCGTAACATGTTTGTTGATGTCATCTCAAGCAATGGCTTAAGGCCAAACGATTGGCACTATCAGGATATAAACTGGACTAACCTTGCACATTCCCTTTTCTGGACAGGTTTCTCGGTTCCTATTTTGGGTTTTGTAAAGCTAAATTTTGATGCTTTATGGAGTTGGCAGCATGATGGAACTGAATACGAACTGGTTAAGTTCTTTTTTATTAACACAACAAATGGCATATACTTAGCAACACATAACTATATCAGAGGGTTTGATAAGGTAACAATTCGGGCTAATCTTTTCAGAAGTATTATAGCATGGCCTTTTGCCACCATTTTTTCGCCAGTAGGCAATGCAATAGGAATTCCAAGTATTGTTCAGGCAAAGTTCTGGTCCGATTTTGTTGCATCAATCATCGAAGGATCGGGTAAGTATAAGAATATCCTGAAGTTAAAGGATAATATTATGCAACGACTTCTCCCTGAGTTGCATAGCGATGATGAGGAAACTGTGAATTTGGCAATTCTCGATTTAATATACTTTATTGATGAAAGTCCTAGAGCCAAAACTGCTTTTATGAAGCAGGTTATGGATAAAAATTCATTTTGGGGAAGCTTCAAAGAATTGTACAATAAGCAAAAGATTGAATTAGATTCGAATCATTTGCACTACACTATTAAGCGACAGCTTAATAAGAAGGATAGGTACAATGAATTAACCGAGTTTGTTATTACACATTACAACAGAGAACATAGTATTTACCTTCTTCATCTTTTGTCAGAAAACTATGATAAACTTGTTGGTTTAATTAATGAAAGGAAACAGAAGTAGTCTATTACTACTTTACTTTACTTAAAATAGTTGGATTCTCATCAACAGCAACCTGCCCAGACCCAGTTAAGAACGAACGTAAATCTACTGAAGTTAGTTTGGCCTGTGATGGGTAAACAATTACAAAACTTTTACCCTTTAATACCTTTGAAACTGAACGGGGTATATCATCGAGTTTTTGAGAGTAAGAGATAGAGCCCTTTCGTGCACTTACAAGGAAATTAAGGATGTTATTAGTATGTTCGGGTGTTTGATCAAAGAAATTGTCCCAAGCAGTAATCTCCTCAATGGTATAGGTTAATTTAAGTTTACTCTTCTCAATAGCTTGCTTAAAGGTTTCGGTACTACTGTTTTCAATAAAAAACTTCAACTTTGCGTTGGTTTGCGTTGTAAGATTTTTCAACGTCTTTAACCAATTAACGAAACCAGTTTCATACTCAGCAAAAGGTGGTACTAGCGCGTTTATATGGTTAAAAGTATTTAATGGTTGTTTGAAACGAACAACATAAACAGGTTGGCGTATCTCGCTTAATATACTTTCGAGCATATTACCGAATAGCCAGTATTTTGGGCTAAAGTTTCCGCTCCAACCCATTACCAAATCCGAAATTACTAACTCTTTACAGGCGCGAACAATTCCTGCCGAAGTGTTTACATCAACTCTAGTTGCTGTATCAACCTTGTACTCGGCAGCTAAACCAATCTCAATGGCCCTACTCATCAATATTTTGGAAGCAGCAACCTCACTTTCATCCTTAACCACCATTAGGGTGAAGATAGGATCACGACTATGATGGGTTTTCATATAGTTGGCAAACTCAAGCAGAACATCTAGTGTGTCGGGGTTTGAAATTGGAACCAGAACCCTTTCACGAATTTCAGCAACATGGGTTTGTGGTTTTTCCAAAACCATCAGTTTTCGCGCTGCATTCTCGGTTATAAATGAGCTAACCATACAAGTAACAAGAATCAAAATTATCGTTGCATTTAAAACATTAATGTCGATAATACCCAATTGGTAACCGATTAGAATTACTGCAATAGTTGCAGCAGCATGAGAACTGCTTAAGCCGTATATTAGCTTACGATGAATCCTTTTGTATAAAAAGATTTTTTGAGTAAAGTATGCAGCTAACCACTTGGTAACAAGTGCTACTGAAATTAGAATTATTGCATCCTTTATTGACTCCCATCCACTTAGGAAAACTTTTAAATCGATAAACATTCCTACGAAAATAAGGAAGAATGGGATGAATAGCGCATTACCAATAAACTCAATCCGATTCATTAAGGTTGATGCATGGGGGATTTGCCTATTAAAGGTTATTCCTGCAAGGAAAGCTCCGATTATGGGTTCTATTCCTGCAATCTTTGCCAACCCTCCAGCAACAAAAACCATTGTAATTACAAAAACATATTGAGAAATGGGTTCTCCTGTAATATTTCTGAAAAACCATCTTCCAATTAATGGGAAAATAAAAAGGATAAAACCTAGGAATAGAAATGTCTTTAATGCTAGAATAAACCAGAATGTGTAGGTTAGGTCTCCTTTTGCTAATGTTGTTATTACCACTAAGAGTAAAAGTACAAGAGTATCGGTAATAATAGTACCCCCAATGGTTACGCTTACGGGTTCAATCTTTGTAATTCTGAAACGGCTAATAATCGGGTAGGATATAAGTGTATGGGTTGAGAACATGCTTGCAATCAACAGCGAAGCAATCTGATTAAATTTCAGTACCCAAGTACAAACTATATAGCCAATAATTAAAGGAACTAAAAAAGTTAAGGCTCCAAAAACAATACTCCGATTGCGTGATCGAGAGAATGTTTGCATATCAAGTTCAAGTCCCGCAAGGAACATGAGATATAATAAACCTACCGTTCCCAAAAGTTCAATACTTCCTTTACTTGCAATAATATTAAAACCTGAAGGACCAAGAATCATCCCTGATATGATTAATCCGATAATACCGGGAATTCTAAGGCGAGAGAATAGCATTGGAATAGTGAGAATAACAAGAAGAACTATTCCGAAAACAATAACGGGTTCTGAAATAGGAAGTTGAAAAAGCGAAGCCTGCATCAAAAACACTTTTTTGTAAATATATATTTTTTGAGTATTGATTGAACACGCTTTGCTAAAGTTAAATTTTTCATGCTTGCCTAATTGAAAGATTATTAGAACGATATGGTGTGTAGTTTTTTTATAAAAATTTGAGTATAAGGCTAACTATTTTCAAGTAATAAATACTTTTAACTCTTCACATTTATCTTGTCACTTGTCACTAATCATTGTCCTTCTGTTGATAATTTGTAATAAAACTTGAGAAGAGCATAAAATGGGTTCCTTTTTTCTTGTTAAAAAAAACTATTTTTGAGATGCTTTTCCATAAGGTATGAATGAATCGATTCTAAAAGCACTGATGCAACTTTTTGCCATTGTGGTTGATGTTGACCGCAATGGGATTTCACCTTATGCTCGTGAGGTTGTAGAGGCTTACCTTGAGAATGAGTTCGGTTCCGAGCAAGTCTCAATATACCTTAATAAGTTTGACAGCTATATTTCACTTTACCATCCAAAGGATACTCAGAAGCAAGTTGCCGAATTAGATTATACCTACCCATTCTCCGAAAGAGTATCTGAAATTTGCTCGAATATTAATAAAGAGTTTGAGCAGCCTCAAAAGGTATGGTTAATTCTTCAGCTGATTGAATTTATTGGCGATAGCCGTTTTGATAGCCCAAACAAGCTCGATTTTGTAAAAACAGTATCGTCACATTTCAACATTAGTGAATTTGAGTTTGATAATGGCAAAGATTTTATTCTTTGTCATGAGCCATCGTGCATGCCATGGAACGATCAAATTTTACTCATTAATGGCGTTAAAGACAATTTAATCCCTGATATTAAGCATCTATATAACGAGAGAATACGAGGAGAGGTCTATGTACTGCGCATTGCAAGTACAAACACCTATCTTGTAAAGTATTTTGGGGAGAATGACCTTTTCCTTAACAGCAGAAACCTTGTTCCTGGACGAGCTTACATTTTTGGAACAGGCGCTGTTCTCCGAAACCAAAGAATTAATCCACTTTACTACTCGAAAATTGCAGGGCTTTTTATTCAGGATCTGAATAAATCGTTTATAACACTTAATGCTTACAACATTGAGTACAAGCACAAGGGAAGCCAAGATGGGATTCACCCATTTTCATTTGGGGTTCATTCCGGTCAGCTGATAGGGATTATGGGTGGTAGTGGTGTAGGAAAATCCACACTTCTAAATCTTCTGAATGGTAATCTAAAACCTTTAAGCGGATCGATAATTATTAACGGTTATGATCTGAATAAAGATAAAGAAGCATTGAAAGGAGTAATTGGATATGTACCACAGGATGATTTGCTTGTAGAGGAACTTACTGTTTATCAAAACCTATACTTCAATGCTTGTCTTTGCTTTAGTAAATATACCGAAATTCAAATTAAGGAATTGGTTGATAGAACCATCCTAGACTTTGATTTGTTTGAGGCAAAAGATCTCAAGGTTGGTGATCCAATAAACAAGTTTATTAGCGGTGGTCAGCGTAAACGCTTGAATATGGCCATCGAATTACTTCGCGAGCCCGCTGTACTATTTGTCGATGAACCAACCTCAGGATTATCGTCAATGGACTCAGAGCGTGTTATTCTAATGCTCAAGAAGCAGACCTTTAAAGGAAAGATTGTATTCGCTAATATCCATCAACCTTCTTCTGATATTTTTAAATTATTCGACAAAATAATAGTTCTTGATCATGGTGGAAGGGTAATTTATCAAGGTAACCCAATGGGTGCCGTTACCTATTTTAAGCGAATTGCCAACTACCTTAAAGCCGAGGAGAGCGAATGTTTAACCTGTGGTAATGTTAATACTGAACAAATCCTTCGGATTGTGGAGGCTAGGGTTGTTAATGAGTATGGTAAACTAACCCGAAAAAGGAAACGATCGGCGCAGGAGTGGTACGAGCTCTATAAAAAGAATATTGAGGGCAAAATAGTACTAACTAATTGTGATGGAAGAGCACCTTTGCCTCCAAGTAGTTTTAGCATCCCATCACGAAAACGGCAGATGTGGATTTTCTTTAAGCGCAATTTGTTTAGCAAGTTGGTGAACAAGCAGTTTTTATATATTAGTTTAGTTGCTGCTCCATTACTTGCAGTAATCCTTGGGTATTTTACTAAATACATTGGTGGAACATTAAACAACCCCAATGCTTACATTTTTAGCGATAACGATAATATTCCTAGCTACCTTTTCATGAGTGTTGTGGCAAGCCTTTTCTTAGGTTTAACTATTAGTGCCGAGGATATTATTCGCGATAGAAAAGTTCGCCAACGCGAAAAGTTCCTCAACCTCAGCTATTTCAGCTATATCAACTCAAAGGTTTTAGTACTAATTATATTCTCAGCCATTCAATCGTTACTTTTTGTTTTGGTTGGGAATTATATTCTTGAAATCAAGGGCATGCTATTTAACCATTGGTTAATTCTTTTTTCAACAGCTGTGTGTGCTAATTTGATTGGGCTAAACATATCTGCTGCCCTAAATTCGGTTGTGGCAATATACGTGATGATTCCACTTATCTTAGTTCCTCAACTGCTATTCAGTGGTGTAATAGTCAATTACAATAAGTTGCATAAGAATATTTCAAACCCCGAATATGTACCTGTTATTGGTGATGTGATGCTAAGCCGATGGTCTTACGAAGCACTATGTGTTTACCAGTTTACAGAGAATAGGTTTGAAAAGGAGTTTTTTGTTTATGACAAGGAGATGAGTACCTATACTTATTACGCATCATACTTAATTCCTAAACTCCAAATATTTCTAGACGAAGCAACTAAAGATATTACTCTTAACAAGCGCACAAATCATACAAATCACAATCTTAGGATTGTTAAGAATGAGTTGGCTTTACTTTCTCGCGATTATCCTATAAAGGATGTGTACTATCCTGATACTTCGAGTTTAAACCCTAACCTCGTTACAATTGATGCCATTGATCGGACAAAGGTACTTATAACTCAGTTGAAAGATTATTTCAACGACTCTTTTCAGCGTATCTCAGACGAAAAGGATAAACATTACGAAATTCTATCACAAAGGCTTGGAGGGGATAATGCTATATACAAATTGAATTTAGAGTATAATAACAAAGCTTTGAATAATCTATTACTTAATAGTAATGAGGTTAATAAAATAGTAGAGGAGGGAGATCGGCTTATTCGTCGGTATAATCCTGTTTATGCTACTCCAACCGCTGTTAATGGTCGCGCACATCTTTTTGCTCCCGAAAAAAGAATTGGTTCGTATTCGATACCCACTTTCTGGTTCAACACTTTTGCTATATGGTTTATGACATTTGTGTTGTACCTATTCTTGTGGTTTAACATTCTTAGAATGATTAGCCGTTACATGGAACGTTTCAAGTTCCGTCGCTTGGCAAAACGTATTGCAAGGTACATTCCGCGTTAGCTCCAATTTGTTTCTGCTTAAAGTTCATTTAATCAGACTTGTACTGAAATAGTTTAAGAGATATTTAATTTGGTTGAACAATAATTATCTCTTACTGTTTCTATACCATATTAAGTTGATTAATTATAAACAGTAAATAATATGAAAGCAAAGCAAATTTCTTTATTAGCATTGATTCTTCTCTTTGCCGGATCAATTTATGCTCAAAACCTTAAAGTGAATATTGAAAAGTCTGAACTAAAGTGGACTGGAAAGAAAGTAACTGGCCAGCATGTTGGACATATTAAGCTTAAAGATGGGTTATTAATCGTCAAAGATGATAAAATTGCAACCGGATCATTTAATATCGATATGAAAAGTATCACAAATGATGATCTTCAGGATGCAGACTATAATCAGAAGCTAGTAGGTCATCTTAAATCTGATGATTTTTTTGGTGTAGAGAAGTTTCCTGTAACGAGTCTTGTAATTACCGAGAGTTCAAAATTTGTTAACAATCAAGCTGATATTAAGGGAAACTTAACCATTAAAGGGAAAACAAACCCTATTGAATTTAAGGCTATAAGAAGTGGAAACACATTTACTGCAAGTATTGCTGTTGATCGTGCAAAGTACGATGTTCGTTATGGTTCCGGTTCGTTTTTTGACAACCTAGGAGATAAAGTGATTGATGATATTTTTACAATAGATGTTGTATTGGTGGTTGAGTAATATCTGAATAGTCAGAATTTTAACCGCAAAGTATATCTAATGTGCTTTGCGGTTTTTTATTTCATCATCAAAACAATAAAATGTTGATTAATTCATTTTATTTTGTAGATGTTGTTATCATAAATATCTTTACTTTCGTAATCGTATTACAAATCATTAATTGGTCGACTATGATTTCTTCAATTTTTCTTCAAACAATTCAGCAGCCCGTAGTTACTCATCAGGCTGAAAGTATGTTTCAGATTATAATGAAGGGTGGTTGGATTTTGATTCCGATATTTTTCCTTTCGTTGGTAAGTTTTTGGGTAATATTTGAGCGATGGACAATCCTTAAACGTGCATCAAGAACACCTGATCTTGTAAGCGTTATTAACCCAATGCTTAAGGATGGTAAACTTGATTTAGCAATTTCTACTTGTGAAACCAATAACCAGCCTGTTGGGAAAGTACTTTCTGCTGGACTTCATACAATTGGGTTCACAATTAGGGACATCCAAGATGCCATGGAAACTGAAGCGCATCAACAGGTTGATTCTTTAAGCCATGGAGTTCATTACCTTGCAATTATTGCTACAATAGCACCAATGTTTGGTTTCTTGGGAACAATTTTCGGTGTTATTAAAATTTTCTACAATATTTCTCTTACCGATAACATAAGTATTGGTATAATTTCAGGTGGTCTTTACCAAAAAATGATTTCCTCAGCATCAGGTTTAATGGTTGGTATTATTGCATTTGCAGGTTATCATCTCTTAAATACTAAAATTGATAGGATCACATCAATGATGGAGAAGCAAGCAAATGATTTAATGGCCATATTACGAAGCCGTGGATAATAATATTAAAGAAATATAAAGATGAAACTTAAACGTAAGCGCGAAATCCAGGCAGAGGTTTATACCTCATCGCTTAACGATATAATGTTTTTCCTTTTGCTTTTTTTCTTGATCATTTCCACCTTGGTTAATCCATCGGTTATTCAGCTTATGCTCCCTAAAGCATCTGCAAATGTTCAGAAGATTTCAAAACAAACTATAAATCTTTCGGTTACTAAAGATTTAAAGTACTACTTTGACGATAAGCCAATAGCATTTGACGACATTAAGCCTAGGATTCAAAAGATGGTGACTAACCCCGAGAATATTACAATTATATTGAGAGTCGATAGAACCATTCAACTTCAGGATTTAGTCTCTATCCTAGATATTGGCAATCAGCTTCATGTAAAAATGATTCTTGCAACTCAAAAGGATTAAGTATTTATATTTTAAGAATTAAAGAGCCATTAGAGATAATGGCTCTTTTTGTTAAAAATCTCTTAGAGTGTTTCATAAATTAAAGGATTAGTTATATTTTTGATATAAATCAATACTATTAAATTAATCAAACCTACTATTATGAAAAAACTGATTATTATTCTACTATTTATTCCTGTAGTTGCTTTATGTCAAACAGAAGAAAAACAAGGTCATTTCCAATTGGGTGCTGGTTTTTCGTTTGGAGGATTTTATCCAGAAGAAATAAACAATGCATTGGATTTGGCTTTTGAAGGTTCTGATATAGAAACTGGAACTACCGATTTATTTTTGAATTTGGGTGGTAGAATCTTTGCTGGATACGAAACGAAATCGAATATTGGTTTTGAGGGATTTCTAGAGGGTGCTATTGCTCCCAAAATTGTTTCATTTAGCGATGGCTCTGATAATATTACTTATTCGCTAAATCGTACTTCACTTGGATTAAAGCTTACCTATGCACTTCATATGGGTAAAAGAAATAGTATTATCCTTGGTGCTGGGCTATGTACAATATAATAAAGTTTAAATTTGATGGTGATGAAGCATTGAAAGGAACATCCGTTGGCGCAAAATTTAGTGTGGCTTACCAATTTAACTATAGGCATATTGCCCCTAGAGTATTTATTGATTTTGACTTAGCAAAAGCAAAAGATAAAGGAACTGAGATGAACTACTCTGGTGGACAATTTGGTATTGCATTTTCTGGTTGGTGGTAGAATTTGTTGAAAGTATTTAACTCATTAATATTATTGTATATAAATTAATCATTAACAAATTTTAACGATAATTTTTAACGGCTATCTGTATAGGTAGCCGTTTTCATTATTATCTATGCAAAAAAAACCTTATTAGTGTTTAGTATAATTTTTAACAAGTAGGGATAAATCCGTTTGGGTTGTAATTTTAAAAAAGAAAATTAACTAAAAATTAATTTGATTATGAAAACAATGAGAACAGTTAAGTATTTTTTATTGTTGACATTAGTTTTTATTGCCTTGTCGGGTAAAACTCAAGATCTTCCAAAAGTAGAAGGGTCCCATCGTTATAAGGCAAAGGTTGTAAGAAAAAAGCCTCCAGTAAAAAAAACAAAAATATACCATCCTGCTTGGGGGCCAAAATTTACATTCAGAAATCGTTGGTTATATTTCCCACGTTATAATTTTTACTGGGATAATGTTCAGAATGTGTATATAATTAAAAGAGGCAATGCTTGGGTGGTTTTAAACTCTAAACCCAAAGAAGTTGAAAAGGTTGATTTAGTAACAGAAAGGATTGTGGAGTTGAATGATGAAGAAAATAAAACCGATGCAATTCAAGAGAAAAACTCAGAGCACAAAGCAAAGTATAAAGTTCAATGAATTTGTAAATAGTATAATGAACAAAAAAGTCCGATTTTTCGGACTTTTTTGTTCATTAACGTTAAGGAAACATCGAGTTAAAATTATTATACCCATTAGGCGATAGTCCCATATACAAGGGGCCAGTCCCATTTGCAAAGTTTATAGATGCTCCAATTGAAGCTTTACTGCTTAGTTTGTAATTAAAGCCAAAACCAAACTGTTGATAATCGGCTTTCCCAACACCCCCATAGTAAGGCGATATATATAGTTGGTTCTTTGCAAATGATCCCATTGCGTAAAAGCTAAATTTATTATTTACCTGATATTGACCATAAGCAAAAACTTGAGTGGGATTACCATCACTCTGTTGCATTGAATTGGGAACGTTTTTGTTTACTGGAAGATTACTTAAATTATTTCGAGAAATAGATGCTCCAGCGAAAATCTGTAGTTTATTTGAAGGAGCAAATGCAACAGTAGGAGTAACCGTTGAACTTGAATAATTCATGCCATGCCCAAAGGATGTATAATTTGCTCCAAATGAAACACTGTAAAGCGGTTTCCCAGGTTTAATTATTCCATATGGTGTATAAATACTAGTTGTGTCTGAACTATTTGTACTTTGGCTTATTGGGTTATAAATTTGATACAAATCACTTATCCGCTGAGCAGATGAGTTAAGGTTAAACGCGATAAGAACAAAAGTTGTTAAAACTATACTGTTTTTCATAAAAGAATGTTTTAACGATTCAATGCAAATTTATAAACGAATTGATTTAAATCTATATTATACACTTAAATAATTCTTTAGAAAGTTACGGATTAACATTATTTATTAATAAACACTCTAACTAATAATCATTGAACGCATTGATATTGAGCCTAAGTCAAAAGATTCATTGAAATAAATAACCTCTTCATTTTTATCTTGTAAAGCTAAGGTATAAATCAAAGGAATAAAATGATCATATGATGGGTGAGCCATCTTTGACAATGTGCCAAGTTTCTGAAAGTTTATAACCCCCTCATGATCTGAGTTATCTATATATTCTTTGATTTTAGTATCAAATTCCAGTGCCCAATCATAAACCTTATTTCCAAAGTTCATGGCTCCAAGATTGTGAACAATATTTCCACTTCCTAGAATTAATACCCCCTTATTCCTTAGTGCTTTAAGCTGTTTTGCTAAATCGTAATGGTGTTGCATTGGTTTTGAGTAGTCAATGCTTAGCTGGTAAACAGGAATATCTGCGTTAGGATACATGGGTAGTAAAACAGACCAAGTGCCGTGGTCGAGCCCCCATTCCATATCAGGTTGAATGGTTGGATTGCTAACCATTTCAATTGTTTCTTTAGCCAATATTGGTGAACCTTTAGCAGGGTATTGTTGCCTGAAAAGCTCATCGGGGAAGCCACCAAAATCATGAATAGTTTTTGGTTTATCCATTACGGTTACCTTTGTAGAACCATTAGTAATCCAATGTGCTGAAATTGAAAGTATGGCATTTGGTTTGGGTAGCTGCTTGCCTAGTTCAACCCAACTTTTACGATAATTATTGTCTTCAATAGCGTTCATTGGGCTACCATGACCAATAAATAGAACAGGTATTTTATCTGTGCTTTTTAAATCTTTTAAACGATTTAAAGATGAGAAATCACTAGGCATGGTAATTAGAATTAAATTCTAATTTAAACAATTCCTATCGTATTTAGTTTAAAAAAAGAAACCCTGCGATTTGCAGGGTTTTATCTTACTTCTTTGAAGGTTCAAATTTTATATTCCACCTAGCAACATAATCCGATAATGGTCCTAGCCCAATTTCTTTTCGCCATTCATCAACCTTGCTTTCATCTTCGAGGGGAAATAGTTCGAAGGAATTTGTTTTTTCATTGTAGTTAATTTGTGACCCATACCTCTGGGGCTTTTTCTGGCTTGTTTGCGCACGATCATACATTAAAGCGTAATGTTCCCATTTAGCCTCTTTCTCTTCACACAATTTTTTTAAAGTTGGAAGATATTTTATCTGCATTTCGGGGTTTGAATGCTGAATTACAAAAAAAGCCGCTCCTGATGCACTTCCGCCAACATCACTTTTCTTAGGCCAACCTTTTTTTGCAATCAAACCTTCAAGTTCAGCTAAATTTTTCTCATTAATTGAAAACTTAAACTTCCATATTGATCTTACTACTGATGAATTTGACCCTGTTTTTCTACCAGCAATACCAATTTCCTTAAAATAGGCTTGATCATAGGCTAACAATTTCCATAATGCTTTTGCATATTCAATATCCTTGAAAGGATTTTTAGATTTTATGTTAAGCTGAGCAATCATCTTATCTTCAAAATCGTTCCATCGCTTATCATCCCTTATATTAATAAAATCGGGATCGGTAAATGCCATGGTTGAAGTATCGGTTTTTAAATAGATATTTAGATACTTAAAACTACTATCGGTTAGTTCAGAAACTGCTAAGGCGCAAGCAAGGTTATAGACTATATTTTTATCATTAGGATTTTTCAGGAACATCTTTTTGTACTCGTAAGAGGCGCTAACAGAATTCCCTTCATCGTTCAAACTATCTGCGACACTTCTTTTAAGTTGCATCATTGGCTGTGAAAATGCAAATTGAACAATTAAAAGAGAGAGTATTGTCAGAACAATATTCTTTGGTTTCATAATCTATATTTTATAATTGTTTTTATTCTGTTCTTAGTGAATTTGAAGGATTAAGAATTGCAGCCCTGTACGCCTTGTAACTAATTGTCATAAAGGTAATTGCAATGGTTATTATTGCTGCAATAATAAACACCATAACTCCAATACTTGTCCTGTATACATAGTTTTGGAGCCAATGGTTCATCATATAAAAAGCGATTGGGAAAGCAATTACAATTGCAATAGAGACTAGGATTAGAAATTCCTTTGAGATCATTTTTACAATAATACCCTCACTAGCACCTACAACCTTTCGGATGCCTATTTCTTTTGTTCTTTGCTCAACCATATAAGATGCTAACCCAAATAAACCTAGACTTGCAATAAGAATGGCAAGTACTGTAAATAGAGTAAAAATAAGCCCTCGATTTTCGTCGGCTTTGAATTGCTGATTAAATCGTTCACTTAAAAATGAGTATTCAAAAGGTTTTTCGGGGAAGATTTCTTTCCATTTACTCTCAATAAAGCGAAGAGTCCCTTGAACATCTTTGTCACTTAGCTTAACATAAACAACATTGTTTTCTGGACGGTAAATAAGAAGTAACGATTCAATCTGGTTATACATCCCAGTTTGATGGTAATCTTTTATAACTCCAATAACACGACCTTGTACAAACCTGCCGAGTTCAACCTTTTTATCAATGGGCTCTGCCCAATTCATTCGTTTTGCTAGGGTTTCGTTAACTATAACACCAGTAAGAGTATCTGCAGGTATATCCTCCTGAAAATCTCTTCCTTTCAACATCTTTATACCCAGAGTTTCTACAAAATCGTGGTCGACAACTGCAAAATTCACACCCTTTTCTAGCATCCCTTGATCGGTTTCCATCTTAAAAATGACTTTGCCAGAACCTTCTCCAACAGGAGTATCAGTTGAACCAACTTTAAGAATGTTGGGGTTTCCGCTTAAAGATTGCTTTAAAACTGAATATTTTTGAACCATTGCACGATTCAGCTGCATGCTAATTACATTCTTCTGATCAAATCCCTGATCTTTTGTTTTTAAGTAGTTCAACTGCTTAAAAACAACAAGTGTGCAAACAATCATTGCAACCGAAATAAAGAATTGGAACACCACGAGAATCTTTCTAAACGTATTTCCGGCTGATCCCTGTGCAATTTCACCTTTGAAAACTGTAACTGGACTAAACCTTGAGAGGTAAAAAGCGGGGTAGCTACCTCCAATTATACCAATTACAACAATTACACCTAATAGGCTTAAGAGTACCGCTGGGCTGTAAAGAATATGAAGATCAAATGATTTACCTGCAAGAGAATTAAATTGGGGTAATAGAATTGCAAGAAAAATGATGCTAAGAATCAGTGATATAACTGTAAAGGTTGTCGATTCTGATAAAAACTGAAGTATAAGTGTACTTCGACGAGAACCAACTACTTTTCGTAACCCTACCTCGCGGGCTCGCTTTGCTGAGCGAGCAGTAGAAAGGTTCATGTAGTTCATAGCCGCTATTAGTATCAAGAAGAGGGCTACAATCGAGAAGATATAAACATAGGATATACTACCTGTGGGCTCTGGTTCTCCAGCGTTAGTTGAGTATAAGTGAATTCGTGTTATAGGCTCAAGCTTGTACTCGATTTTGATATTCATTTTCTCAAATATGGAAGCCATATACTTAGGGTACATCTCCTGCATTCTTTTTTCAAATGCCTTAACATCAAAATTATCGGGGAATAGAAGGTAAGTGAATACCCCAAAATTTCCCCAGCTTCCAGTAAAATCGGAAGGTAGACTTTTCCTTGATCCTAGAGCACCAAAACGGAAATGTGAATTCTTAGGAACATCCTTTATAACGCCAGTTATCCGGTAAGCCTCATTGCCGGAAACTAAAGTTTTACCAATAGGATCGTCTTTCCCAAAATACTTATTCGCAACAGTTTCGGTAAGAACCATAGTGTTTGGTTCTATCAATGCACTCTTTGGATTGCCTTTAATAAATTTATATGTGAAAATGTCAAATACCGTTGAATCAACATAAAAGAAGTTCTCCTCGTAAAACTCCTTATCGTTGTACTTGAATAGCGCACGGTTGAATTGGATAAACCTAACCGAAGCCTTAACCTCAGGGTAATCTTTAGCTATTTGAGGACCAAAAGGAATTTGGGCTACAATCCATGTGAACTGATCGTCGGGCTCGGTAATATGCGATGATACACGGTAAATGTGTTCAGCATTTTTATTGTAACGGTCGTAGCTAACCTCATCGGCTACATAAATTATAAGGAATAGTGCACTTGTAATACCAATGGTTAAGCCTAATATGTTAAGGCTGCTATACCCCAAATCTTTATAGAGATTTCTGAGGGCTGTTTTGATAAGATTTTTTAGCATAAAATATTGAATTTGAATTTATTTATAAAATTATTGAATAATAGGTTAGAATAAAGTTTTGTAATAAAGTTTAACAAAACTTTAACACAATAAAAAAGACAGCCAAATGGCTGTCTCTAAGTGCTTTTATATGATAGAGTAGGATTACACTAGTTTTATACCATCATCTTGGATAGTTATTATCCTTAGTTTGTACAAACTTCCAATGGCTTTTTTGAATGTTTTTTTACTAACCCCAAAGACTTTATAAATTTCATCGGGATCAGTTTTATCGGTTATTGCAAGGTAACCATTATGCTTTTTAAGAACATCAACAATACCCATTGAGATATCATCAACCTTTTGGTAGCCCGGTTTTTGGAGAATTAGGTCAATCTTTTCATCTTCACGAATCTTCTTTATATAACCCTTAACTCTATCACCCTTTCGAATGGGTTGGAATACTTCGTTTTTATATAGAACTCCTGTATGCTTGTTGTTGATAATAGCATTAAAGCCTAAATCAGTGCTGCTGACTATCAGTAAATCGACTTCTTCACCAGCTTGGTAATTGGCAGGTACATTATCCAGAAACTTTTCAATTTTTGCTGAAGCAACAAGTCGTTTAGAATCAGAGTCAAGGTAAACGGTAACTATATAATATTTCCCTTCCTCCATATCCATTTTCTGCTCGCGGAAAGGAACTAAAATATCCTTAGGCAAACCCCAATCGAGGAACGCGCCCATACGAGTAACCGAAACAACCTTAAGCATGGCAAACTCGCCAACCATGATGTATGGTTTTTCAGTGGTGGCAATAATCCGATCCTCCGAATCGAGGTAGATAAACACCTCAAGAATATCTTCGGGTTTAACACCCTCGGGAACGTATCGCTTCGGAATAAGTATTTCGCCATGATCTCCACCATCGAGGTAAAGCCCAAAATCAACCTCTTTTACTACCCTTAAGCTATTTAGTTTTCCAATCTCAGCCATGATTTGTTGTTTTAACCTTGTAAAAGTATTACAATATTTTGGTAATTACTCTTGAAATTGACTTGATAGCATTAATTTTACTCTGAATTTTTGAACTATCGATGAAATGAATTAGAATGTCATCCTGAGCGGTAGCGAAGGATCAAATTTAGTTACGAGTTACAGGTTACTAGTTACATCAGTGAATTCCTTGGGTTGATATAATAATAATTGATTCTATAAAATACTAACACTATGAAAAACAAAAACTTGATACTAACATTTGCAGCTACTGTATTTACGCTACTAAACATACAAGGTTGGAGTGCTAACTATTCAAACCCAACCGATACAATAAAGTTTTTTAAATCGATTAATGTTAATCGAGCGAATAAGCTGAACCAAGAGAATACAGGAAACCAGCAGTTTATTGTTATAGATGTGAGAGCAACCAGCGATTACAAGAACGACCATCTGGCAAATGCCATAAGCATTGACTTTAAATCGGATGATTTTATTGAAAAGCTGAAACAGCTTGATAGAGACAAAACCTATATGGTTTACTGCTATGGTGGCGTGCGAAGCAAGAAAACTATGGAGCAGATGGAGAAACTTCACTTTACCAAGGTTTATAATGTAAAAGGTGGAATGATGAAGTGGAAGGCAAAGGGGTTGCCCGTTGTAAAAGAGTAACCTTCGTTACCTTTAAGATATTATTGATATAACCTGTTGTTTTATAATTAATTTTGGGTGTATAATAACTAAAAAGTGGTTTATATAAGCAAGTTAGCACAAAGTTTAACTTGAAATATTTACATGAAATATTGGTAAATAATCATCACGACAACAAGAATAGCCCTAAAGACATTAATCCTATGAAAATTAAATTAATGACATTTATAGTAATTATGTTTGTTTCTCTTTCCAGCAAAGGACAAGAGGTATTGACATTTACTGATGTTGTAAAAATTGATAGCATTTCAAAGAATGAACTTTATAATAGAGCAAAACTTTGGTTTGCAACTACATTCAATAGTTTAAAAGATGTTCTTCAAATCGAAGACAAGGATGCAGGACAACTTGTAGGTAATTCCTTATTTAAATATACTCCAACGGTTTTTAATGCTAATGCTAGAATCGTTGGAAATATTAAATTAACAATAAAAATATTTGTTAAGGACGGGAGATATAAATATGAGTTTACTAATTTTATTCATGAATCTAAAAGTAATAGTGAATATGGCGGTTTAGATTTTGGTTTAATAACTACAGATAAAACATGTCCAAATCCTAAAAAAAATATGTTTAGTGGATGGAATGATAAAGTTTGGCTAGATATTAAAAATCAAATTGAAATTAATACTACCCATCTAATAGAAAGTCTAAAAAAAGGAATGTTAATTCAATCTGAAGCAGTAATATCTGATTGGTGATTTATTAAAATTCGATTACATGATAAAATCGCGTGCTAACATGTGGTTTAGCCTACTGTAGCTGATATTGCTGATGCAGAATTATTAATACCTTTAGCTTAGTTTCTAACGGCAAATAGATGTTTGATTTCTAACTCCCCAATATTCCTTACCACGGAAACGTTTGTATCTAGATACCACCAGCAGAATATTATGAATAAAATGAAATTTATTTTTGCTTTAGTTTTAATACTAAACTTTATGTGCGATTACTCTTATGCTCAGGATTGGGCTGATTTGAACCGTTTCAAGGATGCTAATATAGCATTAGGGTTACCAAAACCCGGTGAGGATAGAGTTGTATTTATGGGTAACTCAATTACCGAGGGTTGGATTAACACTTGCCCTGAGTTTTTTGCAAATAGACCTTATATCAACAGGGGTATTAGCGGTCAAACTACACCCCAAATGCTTATCCGATTTCGCCCAGATGTTATTAACCTTAAACCCAAGGTTGTAATTATTCTTGCAGGCACAAACGATATTGCTGGGAATACTGGCCCTTCAACGCTTGAGATGATTATGGATAACATTAAGTCGATGGCCGAATTGGCAAAAGCCAATGGGATCAAGGTTATACTTTGCTCAGTACTACCGGCATACGATTATCCTTGGAGACCGGGTCTAAACCCAATCGAAAAGATTTTATCACTCAATAATATGATTAAAACCTATGCTGATGAGAATGGAATGGTTTATCTCGATTACTACTCATCAATGGTTGATGAGCGAATGGGGATGAAGGCTGAATACTCTGTCGATGGAGTTCATCCAAACCTAGCAGGATACAAAGTGATGATGCCACTTTGTGAAGAGGCGATAAATAAAGTAGTGAGTACAAATTAGTATTCAGAAGTAGTTTCTTTATGACCTAATTAATGTTTCATTATTTCAAATGTCCCAATTATATATTCTGATATTTCTTATTTTATCAATTAATCCGCTATTATATCTTCCTGTTAACTTGTCTGATAGGAGCGATATTTCCAAAGTGGAATTATCTGATATTGGCGACTTTGGTTTGTTGCGTAAACCAAGACCAAACGTACCACAGCACTACCACACAGGTATCGATATTAAAAGGCCTAACAATAATTATATAAATGAACCTATTTACCCAATAGGAAAGGGTACGGTTATTAGTAAAAGGGACGATGGCCCTTACGCTAATATTATTATTGAGCATGAGTCAGAAGGCTTTAAATTTTGGAGCCTTTACGAACATGTCGCCGGTATTATAGTGAAGGTTAACGATTTAGTTGATCCTAAAAAACCAATAGCTCGGTTTATGAATAAGGAGGAGTTAAATAAGAATGGTTGGCAATTTGACCACTTTCACCTCGAAATACTTAAGGTTAAGCCTATTCCATTGAAGCCAACAAAGAATTACCCAGAACGTTTTTACAATTCTTATTCATTAGTGTGTTACACAACTGAGGTTTTAGAAAAATACTATTACAACCCTTTGAAGTTTCTTAAAGAGTATCTTTGAGATATATTTTTTAGATTAAGTTCAACCTATTACTCAAGGTCTAACAGAAGTAAAATGAACCTACTTCAACCTTACCGCTTTTTGTACCCCTTTTATCTTGTTAAGCCTGTAGAGTAGCATCTCAAGGTTTTTAATATCTGAAACGAAAACCTGAATTCTACCCTCGAATAGCCCGTCGTTACTGTTAAATGTAATGCTGCGCATATTTACCCTCAAGTCCTTACTAATTACTTCCGAAATTCGATTCACCATTCCCAGCTCATCAAATCCACTAATCTTTATTGTGGTTTGGAATGATCCAATGTTCTTTGATTCTTTCCATTTTGCGTTAACCACTCTATAGCCCCAGCGGGAGTTGAGCTGAGGTGCATTAGGGCAGTTCATTCTGTGAATCTTAATTCCCTCATTAATTGTTACAAATCCAAATATTTTATCACCATAAATTGGATTACAGCATCGTGCTAGCTTGTAATCAATATTCACCAGTTTTTCATCAATTACCAAAAAATCATCCCCGGTGTGAGTTGGTTTTGTTTCAGTTGGTTTTGGTGCTTCTTCTTGCTTTTCTTCAGGTAGAGGCATTCCCTTTTTCTCAGGTTTGAGAATAATTGATTTAAGATTGGTAAGATCAATCTTCTCATGGGCAACTAAAGAGAAAAGTTCGGGTTGACTTTTAATTTTTAAATGCTTCTGAATTAGTTTAATTGCCTCCTCATTATCAGTAATCTTCCAATTTTTGAACCTACGGTAGAGCAACTCCTTACCTAAAAGAATTTCCTTATTCTTTTCATCACGAATGCTTTGTTTGATTCTTGCTTTCGCTTTGGAAGTGGCAACAACATTTAGCCAATCCTCTTTAGGCTTTTGGTTTTTTGAGGTGATAATCTCAACGACATCTCCATTCTTAAGTATCTGTTTGATAGAAGCATTAATGTTGTTAACCTTAGCTCCAACGCACTGGCATCCTAGGTTCGAGTGGATATCGAAAGCAAAATCAAGCACTGTTGCACCCTGTGGCAACTTTCTAAGATCACCATTAGGGGTAAAAATGAAAATCTCCTTGGTATAGAGATTCGCTTTAAACTGATCGACAAACTCCTCAGGAGTTGAATCGGGAGTTTCAAGAATTTCTCTGATTCTTGATAACCAATCATCAATATGTTGTTCTTGCTTTATCCCTTTATACTTCCAGTGGGCTGCAAGCCCATTCTCGGCAATTATATCCATCCGTGATGTTCTAATCTGAACTTCAACAAACTTACCCTCGGGCCCTACAACCGTTGTGTGTAACGATTCGTATCCATTGTTTTTAGGTACCGATATCCAATCCCTAAGTCTTTCGGGGTTTGGGGTATACTTATCGGTAATAATTGAATAAACCTGCCAGCAGTCCGATTTCTCATTTTCCAAAGGGCTATTCAGAATGATTCGAATTGCAAATAGGTCAAAAACCTCTTCGAAATCAACGTTCTGCTTTTGCATCTTTTTCCAAATGGAGTAAACCGATTTGGTTCGCCCTTTTATATCAAATTCAAAACCTTTTGATCTGAGCTCCTCCTCTATAGGATTGATGAACTCCTTGATAAACTTATTTCGTTTTGCAGTGGTGTTTTTAAGCTTTTTTGTGATTGAATCATACTCCTCCGAATTCGTGTACTTCATTGCTAGGTCTTCCATTTCCGATTTTATCTTGTATAGACCAAGTCGATGTGCCAACGGAGCGTATAGATAAAAGGTAACCCACGATTGCTTTAGCTGAACATCATCGGGCATAAAGCATAATGAGCGCATGGTCTCAAGTCGTTCAGCAATTTTTATAAGGATAACGCGAACATCCTTTGAAATGGTTAATAAAAGTTCCCTAAAGTTTTCGGCTTGAGCTTTTGGGTTTTTTGGATCAATTTCAGAAATTTTAGTAATCCCATCAACTATAGTTGCAACACTAGAACCAAATTCTTTACTGATTTCGTCAAGGGTAAGTTGGTTTTTCTTAATAGTTTCATGAAGTAATGCCGAAACTATAGAAACAGTCCCAAGTCCCATCTCTTCAGCACAAATTCGGGCTACATCAACCAGATGAAGAATATTTGATAAACCTGATTCTCTTGTAATATTCTCGTTTAATTGGTTTACAAGATTAAAGGCTTTTCTAATCTGCTTAAGATCTTCATTAGAAACTGTTCCCTTGATAGATCTTAGTAACCCACGGTATGAATTAACAATAGTGCTGTTATTTGTTTTAGGATTCTCTTCCACTGTTTTAAAGGATTTTGGTAAATATAAAAAGAAATATTTATCCTAACCCCAAAAGGGTTTCAATCCCTTTTGGGGTTCTAACAACAGAATTATTCAATAATCCATTCTTCGTTATCATAATCCTTTCGTTGTTCATGAGAGTAAATGAAGTTGTCAATGCCATCGAACCATCGAATTACGCACTCTCGTTTAAGTTGTGTTGGTTTAGATGATAAAATAGTGCCATACGAAGACCAGGGGTAATCTTTATAATTGTCTATAAAACCATGTTTTTGAGGATTATGATGTATGTAACAAACAAGTTTTTGAATGTACGCATCGGTGGTTACAATCTTTCTTCGGAATGGATGTTCAAACAAAGAACCTGTTCTACCCATTGTTTTATTTATGGCTTGTGCATATGCATTGAAGAGATCAGAGAAATAAGTATATAGTTTTTTTGGTTTAACGGAAGTTACTTTTACCTCATATTCATCTTTAATTCTTACTAGTAAATGAAAGTGATTTCCCATTAAGACCCATGCATAGGTGTCTGCAATTGGATCAATATACTTTTCATATAGTTTCATGAAATACTTGTAATTTGCATCATTAAAAAAAATGGTGCAACCATTAATTCCACGGTTGTATATATGATAATAAGCACTATTCTCAATAGGATGTTGTAAATTCATTTTTCATTTAAAGTTAAATGATTTTAACCTAAATTTTGCTGTTAAGGAGTAAAGCACCTCTCGAAGGCAATAAAAATTTGTTTTATCTTTATCAAAAATTAACTCTTCAAGGACTTAAAACCCTTGAAGAGTTTGAAAGATTAATATGTCAAACGAACAGATTTGTCAGCAAATAGAGCAACTTAGAGAGGAGTTAAATCGACATAACTATCTCTACTACATACTTTCGAAACCTGAGATCAGCGATTTTGAGTTTGATAAGCTGTTGAGAGAGCTAAGTGATCTTGAGTCAAAATATCCTGAGTTTGACGATCCAAACTCACCAACCAAGCGAGTTGGTAGCGATTTGACTGGTGAATTCAAGCAGGTGCAGCATAAATACCCAATGCTATCATTAGCAAATACCTATTCAGAGGAGGAGATAAGAGATTTTGATGCGAGAGTGATTAAAGGCATAGGCGAGTCACCAGAGTATGTATGCGAACTGAAGTACGATGGAACAGCAATTGGTCTTACTTATAAGAATGGGAAGCTTACCCAAGCTGTAACCCGTGGTGATGGTGTAGTTGGTGATGATGTTACGGCTAATGTTCGAACCATAAAAACGATACCCCTCGCTCTCCAAGGAAAAGATTTTCCTAAGGAATTTGAGATGCGTGGTGAAATTTTTATGCCACGTAAGGTTTTTAACGATATTAACGCACAGCGCGAAGAGGATGGTGATGTATCATTTGCAAACCCTAGGAATGCTGCTGCTGGTACGCTCAAACTTCTCGATCCAACCGTTGTTGCTCAGCGTAAGCTCGATTGCTATCTCTACTTTATGCTAGGCGAAGATTTACCTTTCAATACCCATTACGATAATCTTCAAAAAGCAAAAGAGTGGGGATTCAAAATATCCGAAAATACTAAGCTCTGCAAGAATCTTGATGAGATACTTCTCTTTATAAACCATTGGGACACCCAACGCAAGAAGTTGCCATACGATACCGATGGTGTTGTATTAAAGGTTAATAACTATCAATTGCAGAAAGTACTTGGATTTACTGCAAAAACTCCACGTTGGGCCATTGCCTATAAGTACAAAGCGGAGCAGGTTGTAACACGATTACTTTCTATTGATTTCCAGGTTGGGCGTACAGGTGCTGTAACCCCAGTGGCAAATCTTCAACCTGTAAAACTTGCAGGATCAACTGTGAAAAGGGCTTCACTCCACAATGCCGATCAAATTGAACTGCTTGATGTACGTGTTGATGACATGGTTCAGGTTGAGAAAGGAGGGGAGATTATTCCAAAAATTGTTGGTGTAGATGTTTCACAACGTTCAATATTCAGCACCCCGATAGCATTCATTAAAAACTGTCCTGAGTGCGGAAATCCATTGGTAAAGCCTGAGGGTGAAGCACGCCATTTTTGTCCAAATCAGGATGGTTGTCCACCGCAAATAAAGGGAAGGATTGAACATTTTATAAGCCGTAAAGCTTTAAATATTGATGGGTTAGGCATAGAAACTGTCGATCTGCTCTACTCAAAAGGGTTGATAAAGAATGTTGCCGATTTATATACCTTAACAAAAGCCCAATTTTTAAACCTCGAGCGCTTTGCCGAGAAATCGGCTGATAATGCCATTAGAAGCATAGAGGAATCTAAGAACATTCCCTTTCCTAGGGTTTTGTATGGTATCGGTATTCGTTTTGTGGGTGAAACAACTGCCCGTAAGCTTGCTCTGCATTTTGGCTCAATTGATCAGTTAAAAGGCGCAACCATTGAACAACTATTAGAAGTTGAGGAGGTTGGAGATCGTATTGCTCAGAGCATTGTTGAGTACTTCTCAAATCCAATTCATATCAATTTAATTGAACATCTAAGAAGTGCAGGTTTGCAGTTACAGGTCGATGAAAAGTTGAATGTAAAACTCTCTAATAAATTAGATGGCCTTTCGATTGTGATTTCTGGAACATTTTCAAAAATTTCAAGAGATGAATTGAAGGAATTGATTCAGAAACATGGGGGCAAAAATGTGAGCAGCGTTTCTGCATCAACATCGATGCTGGTTGCTGGTGACAAGATTGGCCCTGCTAAACTCGATAAAGCTAATAAACTAGGAGTAAAGATTGTTTCGGAGGACGAGTTTTTCGCATTAATTGAGCAATAATTAAATAAATCAGAAATGAAATCACTTAAATCAATCATTTTAATTGCTTGGGGAATTCTTACCTTTTGTTTATTGCTATTACTACTAATTCAAAGATACGATTCCGTAAAAACTAGGTATAAACTTAATGTTTATGAGAAAAAGATAGCAATAGATTATATTAAGATTCTTGATGAATATGGAAGAAATATGCAACTGATTAAGGAAAGTAATCTTAAAAAAGTAAACATCGATTCAATTTATCAAAACTCTGATTTTCTCAAGCTTTACAATAGTTCAAAAGATCAAAATCACTAAAATGTTAGGATATTAAGACAATTATTTCCTATCTTGTTTTCCGTTTTTAGAATGTTGATTATGAGCAACCATTGAGAACCATTAACATCTATTAACAAAACCACCACCAACAAACAACTAATTACCTTTTGAACTGTATAGTTTATTTAATAAAATTGCAACGTGAAACTTATAGAGAACATCAAAAGAAACTCCGGATTATCTGCTCTGAATAAGAGTTTAAAAACCACAAAACGAAATAAATTCGTTCATAATCTGGTTACTGCTCGAAAAATTGCTATTCTAGGTATTGTCACTACTCCAAACGATTTTGAGGAGATTATTAGCTTTCAGAGATTTCTTACTGACAAGAATATTCAGGTTGAGACCCTTGTATATTACCCTGGGAAGGAGATTCCACCACAGCTTTTAATGCGAAAGGGAGTAAATATTTTCAATAAAAATGAGGTGAATTGGTATGGTAAGCCCACAAACTCTTATATTGAAAGGTTCTGCTCCCAGGAGTTCGATATTCTGATCGATTTATCGATGGATGAACTTTTTACAATTCGATGGATATCAACCTTATCTCGTTCAAAATTTAAAGTTGGTGCAATGGGCTATACTGGGAATCCATATGATTTAGTTATTTCAGTTGAAGAAACTAAAAAACAGATTCCTTACCTGATTGAGCAAATGGTTCACTACCTTAACCTGATAAATAATCGTTTTGCTCAAGAGCAAGAAGAGCTTGTTAATCATAACAGTGAAAATTAGTAAAGAATGAACACAAAATTTAAAGGTCTGGGGGTTGCAATGGTAACCCCTTTTACTCGTGAGAAGGAAATTGATTTTGATGCAACCAAGCGTCTGGTTGAGTATTTAATTGGTAACGGTGTTGACTACCTTGTGGTGCTAGGTACTACTGGTGAGTCTGCAACCCTATCAGATAAAGAGAAGAAATCGTTGGTTAAGTTTGTAATTAAGCAAAATAATAAACGAGTACCTATCGTTGTTGGGGTTGGTGGTAACGATACAAAGCATGTTATCGAGTCAATCGACAATTACGACTATGACGAAATTGATGCCATTTTAACAGTTACACCATACTACAATAAGCCTTCACAAAAAGGCCTTGAGCTTCATTTTACTGAGGTTGCTGCTAATAGTCCTGTTCCAGTAATTCTATATAATGTACCCGGAAGAACAGGGGTAAATATGACTGCAGATACTACTCTTAAACTTGCGCAAAACACTAAGGTGATTGCAATTAAGGAGGCATCGGGTAACCTAAATCAAATGGGTTATATTCTTAGGGACAGGCCAAAGGATTTTCTTGTTATTTCTGGCGATGATGGCCTTGCTCTTCCACAGATAGCAATGGGACTGGATGGTGTAATTTCAGTTTTAGGAAACACCCTGCCTAGGCAATTTTCTGAAGTAGTGAAATTTGCGATGGAAGGAAAAATTGTGGAAGCAAGGACGATGAACTTAAAGCTAATTGAAATTACCGATGCTCTTTTCGCTGAGGGAAGCCCTGCTGGAGTAAAAGCAGCATTAACTATACAAGGAATTGTTGAGAACAACCTTCGCCTACCTCTGGCACCCATTAGCGATACCATGTACGCTAAAATTGGTAAACTTTTAGAAAACTTTAAGTAGAGTTAACCGTTTAAACAATAGTTTTGCTTAAAACTTTCTGTGCCGTTTTATTTGTTGATATTAACTAAATATTGTTAATAGTTTAAAATCTTTTAATGGTTAGAATTTTTAAAATATTTTTATGTTTGTAATAGAAGAAGTTTTGTGATGAAGGAAGATAAAGATTTTAACTTTAACGAGATAGAAACTTTTGAACTTGTTCAGAAGTACGAGGAGTTGATTCGTAAGCAGCAAAATTTCTATTTTGATGTAATTGAGTTTGAGACAATAATTAACTATTACCTCGATAACGAAGAGTTTGTAAATGCTGCCGATACAATTAGGATGGCTATTGATATGCACCCATACTCTTCGGAAATCCAACTTTTGCAAGCCGAGTTAAATGTATCCCTTAAAAAGTATGACGATGCCTTAAAAATACTCGAGTATCTCGAGAAAATTAATGCCGATAACTCTGAAATACTTTACTTAAAGGGGCAGGTTTATTTTAATAAAGCTGATTTAGAGAACGCAGAAACTTACTTTAATCGAGCAGTTGAAATTTGTGCAGAGGACAAATCTGAACTTCTTTATAGAATTTCAAGTATTTACTTTGCTGAAGAGGAATACTTTACGGCTAATCGTTATCTTTTAGGTGCCCATAAACAAGATCCTACCCATTTTGCTACGCTTTTCGATTTGGGTTTTAGCTACGAAAAGATGAATGATTATGAGAAAAGCAGTATTTACTATAATAAACTTCTTGATTTATACCCGTTTACACAAAATGTTTGGTATAACCTTGGTATAGTTCTAACTAAGTTGGGCAAGTTTGATGAAGCAATTGAAGCATACGATTTTTGTATTGCTATTGATCCCGAATATAGCTCTGCATATCATAATAAAGCCAATACTTTAGCATCTATTGAAAGATACAAGGAGGCTACAGATGTCTTTAAGGAGTTAACCGTACTTGAGCCTGAAAATCCTAGAGTATTTTGTTCTTTGGGCGAATGTTATGAAAGAACCGAGAAGTATGAGCAGGCCATCGAGATGTATAATAAGACAATACTTATTGAGCCAACATTTGCTGAGGCGTATTACGGTATAGGTATTATTATGAATGAAAAGAAAAAGCCTGAACTTGCTATCGATTTTATTAAAAGGGCAATAACCCTAGAATCGGAGCAGTACGATTTTTGGCTTGGTCTTGGAAAAGTACACTACGAACTTAATAATATTGAAGAAGCATTAAAAGCCTATCGCGAAGCAACAACCTTAAACCCCGATGAACCCGATGCTTATTTAGCTTTGGCTGAAATATACTTATATCAGGAAAAGTTTAGAGATGTTGAGAATATGTTCGATGAGCTTGGCGAAAAGTTTGAAGGCAATGCCTCAATGAAAGTACTTAATGCCGCTGCGCTTTACCTAACCCACCGCGCAAAGGAAGCCCTAGACGAACTTCGAGAAGCCAAACGTTTAGATCCAACCGCAATTGACGATTTCTTCAGTATCGTTTCCGTTATCAACGACGACGATTTTGTAAACCAAACCAAGCAGCTATAGAGTATAGTTGATAGTTGTTCGTTGATTGTTTTAAGCTAAATTCCCTAAAAAATAAATTACCTTTATAATAATAGTTTAGCAATTTGCTTAAACTCTTTTTATTAACTTAAAATTTATGTTAATAAGCAAAATGGAAAAAATAAATACGATAAAGCATTTAAAAATAAAGATCATTAATAACTTTATTAATATTTTAAACAGAAGTCATTATGAGAAAATTAATTTTTCTATTAATTGTAATACAATTTTCTTTAAAATCTTTTTCACAAGATACACTAAGAAAAATTTCTGGTGAATTCTATATCGTTACCGTTACAGAAGTCTCAGATGAAAATGTGAAATATAAAAAATATAGCAATCTTGAAGGTCCTATATATGTTGTAAGTAAGAATGAAATTGAATATATACATTATAAAAATGGTGAAATTGAAACCTATAATAAAAAGAAACCTAATTTAAATTCAGAAAACACTGAAGATCTATTTGTTTTACTTACTAAAAAGGGTAATAAAGTTTATGTTGATAGTAAAAATAGAAATGCAATTATTCATGCAAGAAGTGAATTACAAATATGGGGATATTGGATAATAGTTGATAGAAAAGAAGATGCAGATTTTATTTTGAATTTTAATATAAGATTTGGTGGCCTTGGAGATGCTTTTGGAAATGCAAATTTTGTTGACCCCAAAACTAATAAGATATTAAAATCTACAAAACAAGAGAATACAATTACTTCATGGGATATAAATCCTAAACGAGGGGTAATAATAAGAATAATAGATAGAGATATAAAGACTTTATTTAACTAGAAATAAGTGATTTATTTTTTAAGTGGGGTTTTCAGTTTAAATCTTTTATATTTCTAGTTTAAAAAACATATTCTTTTATAAGGATCTAAATACTCAATTTTTTCTACATTGAAGTATTAAACAATATTCAAGAAAATTAAGAAAAATACAAAATTGGATAATAGACAGATAAAAGAGAGAAGGTTTTGGGATCGATTTGCTAAAAGGTACGACGCTTTTATAAAGAATACCGTTAATAGTACTTACGAAACCATTTTTAAGAATATAGATTTAGAGTTAAACCTTGAAAGTAATGTTCTTGAGATTGGTACAGGCACAGGAATTATCCCTTTTTCTATTTACTCAAAAGTGTCAAAAGTTGTTGCTACTGATATTTCCGCTGAAATGATCAGAATTGCAAATCAAAAGCAAAACGAATTAAATATTAAAAACATTTAATTTCAGGTTCAGGATTCTTATAGCCTTGATCTCCCCGATCAATCATTTGATATTGTTATAGCCTCGAATTTACTTCACTTACTTTATGAACCAGAAAAGCCAATTAATGAGGTTAAAAGGGTGCTTAAGGATAACGGGGTATTTATTGCACCAACATTTTGTGTAGGCGAAGATGTTAAAAGTAAAATTATTATAACAATTGCAGGTTTATTTAGTGGATTTAAAGTGATTAATAAATGGAGTATTAATGGCTATTCTACAATGCTTACCAATAATGGTTTTAAAATAAAGAAGATTGAAAGGGTTAACGGTCGTTTCCCTTTAGCCTATGTAGTGTTAACTAAGTAAATTCGTTTTATTTCTTTACCCTTTAAAAGAGTTAGCCTAAATTTCTCAAAACCGAAAAAAGAGAATACTTTTGAGTTATAATCTATATTAACCCCAACGATATGAATTACAATCTTCCTTTTATACCCGAAAGACCTAAGAAACCAAGAAACTATGGTTTAACAATGGTAATGGATAAAGGTCTTAGCCTCAACGAAGCAGAGGCTATGGTTGAAGCTGGTGCCGAGTATATCGATTTTGTGAAGTTCGGTTTCGGGACATCATTAATCACTAATAAACTTGAAGAAAAAATAAAGCTCTATAAACAAGCTGGCATCAGACCCTATTTCGGAGGAACCCTTTTTGAACTTTTTATTATTCGCGGAATGTTTGATGACTTTTGCAAGTTTGTGGATAAGTATAAGCTCGATTTGGTAGAGGTTTCAGATGGTTCTATGGATATGGACAATGATGTGAAGTGTGATTTTATCACAAAGTTATCGAAGAAATTTACTGTAATCTCAGAGGTTGGTTCAAAACGGGTAGATGTTCATATCACTGATGAGGAGTGGGTAGCAATGATGAACAAAGAATTGAAGGCAGGTTCCTTTAAGGTAATCGCTGAAGCAAGGGAGAGTGGCAACATTGGAATCTACAACTCAAACCAATCGGCTAATACAAAGCTTATTGATGATATTGTTCATCATGTAAAAATTGAGAATGTGATTTGGGAGGCACCAATTAAGAGCCAACAAGCTTGGTTTATCAGCCTTTTAGGGGCTAACGTAAATCTTGGTAACATTGCAACTAATGAGGTTATACCTCTAGAAACTTTGAGATTAGGGCTACGCGGAGATACGTTCTTTCAGTTTCTGCCAAAAGAATTACAACAAGATATATAGCAAATATAAAACCGAGGAAACTCGGTTTTTTTTATTTCTTCAGCTTTTTTAAATCATTTTATTGATTTTACTTGTTTAGTAAATTTGTAATAACAGTTTTAGGCTAAAGAATGAGAATAGCAAGGTTAATTTGTTTGGTTTTATCTTTCTTCTGTTTTGAATATGCTTATTCGCAGAGCGTTGATTATGTTTCAAAAACAAATGTATTTAACAGCGGTGAAAAGGTAATATATCGTGCTGTATATAACTGGGGGTTTATCTGGATTAATGCTGGAGATGTTGTTTTTACTGTTAAGGATACTCTTTACGATGGAAAGGATTGTTTTCACTTTATATCAAAAGGATGGAGCCTTAAACAGTACGATTGGTTTTATAAAGTTCGCGATAGGTTTGAATCCATTGCCAGTAAAGACTCATTAAAACCTTTCTGGTTTTTAAGAAATACCAATGAGGGTGGATATATTGCATATAATGAATACAAATTTGATTATAGTTCTTCGAAGCTTAACCTGTTTACATACACTTCTGATCGATCGGCTAAAAAGGAATCATTAAGCCTAAAACCTAAAACATTTGATGTACTAACGGCAATATATTTTTGCCGAAACCTCGAATTTGATAAGTTTACAATTAACCAAAAAGTTCCTCTTACAATGGCAATAGATAACGAGGTATTTGATTTATATATTCGTTATTTGGGAAAGGAGAGAATTACACTTCATGAAGGTAACACTTACGATACCCAGAAGTTTTCTGTTATGCTAGTGAAAGGTACAATTTTTAAAGGAGGAGAAGATCTTTTAGTTTGGGTAACTGACGATTCAAAGCGTATACCAGTCCTTGTTGAAGCAAAGATTTTGGTCGGTTCCGTGAAGGCGGTTTTAGTCAGTTTTTAAATATTCAATTCTTTAGAGGTATTAATCAAATTTATTGTACCTTTTATCTATTCATTTTGGTGGTTGATAATTTCTATAGCCTATCTATTTCTTTTTGATTTTAAATGCTTTAACTTGTATTGAGTTATAGCCTTTCTGAATTTCTTCTCTTTTGCTCTTTCTGCATTTATTGATATTTCAACGAATTAAATAGATTGCTATGAAAAAAATTTACTTAGCGATTTCCTATTTGTTGATCGCAAATATATTATTCGCACAAGTACCACAAGGGTTTAGCTACCAAGCTGTGATTCGCAACTCAAGCGGAACACCAATTGCTAACCAGAATGTCTCTCTTAAGATTACCCTGCAGAGCAGTTCTGGTTCAGCCTACTTCTCAGAGAGTAAATCGATAACAACCAATGCTCAGGGGGTGCTCAACCATTTAGTTGGCTCAGGTACCCTTATTTCCGGAGATATTTCAACTATTCCTTGGAGTTCGGGGGATGTATACCTCAAGGTCGAAGTCGATCCTGAAGGTGGCACGGCTTATGTTCAGATGGGAGATCCTGCCCGGTTGCTATCTGTCCCCTATGCGCTCTACGCTGCGTCTGGTAACCAAGGGGCACCAGGTGTTGACGGAAATGGGATTTCAGGGGTAGTCGATAACGGCGATGGCACTCTTACCTTCACTTTCACTGATGGGAGCAGCTACAAGACCCCGAACCTGAAAGGAGACAAGGGTGAAAAAGGAGATGCCGGGACAGGTTTAAACAACCGCGGGAACTGGTTAACAGGAACAACATACAACCCCGGTGACTATGTGTTCGCCACGAACACGGGTCAAACTGGAAACTCTATGTGGATTGTACAGGCTGCTGCGGCATTTACCTCAAATATCGAGCCCCGCCTCGACCCAACTAATTGGGTGGAGTTTCAAGCCCCTAAAGGAGATACTGGGGACAAGGGGGAGAATGGAATTTCAATACTCTGGCTAGGTTCATTCCCTGATATACCACACTCATACTCGCTGAACAATGCCTACTACAACTCAACAGAAAAGAAATCCTTTGTATATACTGCCGCAGGGTGGCAACAGATGACTCAAGACGGATTTATTATTAGCGGGGTTACTGGGCAAACATTGTACTACAACGGTACAGCATGGACTACATCATCAAATCTTTATAATAATAACATAAACGTTGGGATTGGAACAACATCACCTACCCAGAAACTCGACGTGAATGGCGGAATACGTCTCCGAAGCTCAATCTATGATGCATCCAACAGCTCAGGTTCATTAAACCAATTACTCGTTAACAACGGATCTGGTGCGATATGGCAGTCAACTTCCGCTTCAGGGATTACAAGCGGTACAGGTACTGCCGGGCAAGTAGCCTTATGGTCTGGAAATAATAGCATTCAAGGGATATCAAACCTGACATGGGGTACAACTAGCCTTCAGATTGCTAGTCCAACCAGTGCGGGAACCGATGACCCCATACTCGAGGTGAAGAACAAGGATGGTAAAGTTGTGCTTGGGGTGTACCAGGGTGGTGTTCGTATTTATGTTGATGATTCGCAGATTACTAAAGGGGTTAGGGGTGGATTTGCTGTTGGTGGATTAACAAACCAATCCAAAGGACAACAGGAGTACTTCCGTATCACCCCTGATAGTGCGCGAATCTATGTGAAAGAGGTGCCTACCACAAAAGGGGCTCGCGGAGGTTTCGCTATAGGAGGTTTAACTAACCAGTCTAAGACCGTAGTTAACCGTAACCTAATGTTTGTAGCACCGGATAGCACAAGGTTTTGGGTAAATGAAGCTGTAGCTAAAGGTGTTCGGGGAGGGTTTGCCATTGGGGGTCTTACAAATCAAGGGAAAGGTGCATCTAGTAATTTCATGCAGCTAACACCTGAAAACTACTTTATAGGTCATCAAAGTGGTTTAAATACATCGACAGGTTTATATAACTCATTTCTTGGTTATCAGGCAGGTATGGCTAATACTGTGGGTAGCAACAATTCATTTATTGGCTATAAATCAGGGTTGTCTAATACTTTAGGCGATGATAACGTGTTCTTAGGAAATGAGAGCGGTTATAGCAATACTGAAGGTAAAGGTAATGTATTTGCTGGTTTTACATCAGGCTACTCAAATACTATTGGTAGAAATAACGTATTTATAGGAAATGAGAGTGGTAAAAACAATACCGAAGGAGCAAACAATGTTTTTATTGGAACTTCTAGTGGCTATAACAATATAGTTGGTGGTAATAACACTTTTCTTGGGTATCAAACAGGTTTAACTAATAACGCAAGTTTTAACTCATTCATTGGGTATCGCGCAGGGAGGACTAACTCGACGGGTGAAAAAAACACATTTATGGGGTATAATGCTGGATATGGGAATATTAGTGGCTCTAGTAATGTATTTATAGGTAATCAAAGTGGATATACTAATTCAACGGGTGAATACAATACTTTTCTTGGTTATAATGCAGGATATACAAATAACGCTAGTTACAACTCATTTCTTGGTTATCAAGCTGGAAAAGCTAATACAAGCGGTCAATACAATTCTTTTATGGGATATAATGCGGGGTTGGCAAATACAACAGGTTCTAGCAATGTCTTTGTTGGCCATCAGAGTGGTGCTGGCAATACCTCTGGAGCTAACAATGTATTTATTGGCACTAGTGCTGGTTATTCAAGTAATGGTAACTACAATATCGCTATTGGGAATAATGCGGGATATTCACTTACAACCGGAAATGTAAACGTTCTAATAGGAGAATCAGCAGGAAAGAATCATACTACACAAGAGTATAATGTAATGATTGGACAGAATGCGGGATATAATTTGCAAGGTGGTGGTATGTGGGATGGTTCATTCAATACATTTATGGGAATAAATGCTGGATACAAAATTGCTACTGGTAAGGAAAATGTTTTTATTGGGACAAACGCAGGATATTTTATCGAAAATGGTTTTGGAAATAGTATTGTAGGTATTGATGCTGGTAGGAGTGGCGAGGAACACAATAACGGGTATGACGCATCTTTTAATACATTTTTTGGTGATAAAGCAGCCTATAACATAACAGAAGGAGATAATAATGTTGTAATAGGATATCTGGCTGGTTTTTCTCTTACCTCGGGTAGTGGAAATGTGTTGATAGGTAATAATGCTGGTTATCGTGAGATTGGCTCAAATAAACTTTGGATCGCAAACTCTACAACATTATCGCCTACTGCACCTGCTCCTCCTTTGATCTATGGAGATTTCTCGTTAGGAAGAATTGGTCTGGGAACATTAACTCCTAGCTATAAACTCGATGTGGTAGGAGATATAAATATTACAGGTGACTTTAGGGTAAATGGTTCGCCAATCTCTACCACAACATTAACCACTGGTCTTTTATCTGCAACAAGCCCAATTTCATTAAGCAATACTACTAGGCTGCTTGTTGGTGGTGCAGCTACTATTTCAATATCTGATGCTTCAACAACCGTAAAAGGTGCTGTAATGCTTAGCGATTCATATAATGGAACAAGCCAAGTAAAAGCAACTACTGAAAAAGCCCTAAAAGATGGCCTTTCAACAAAAGTTTCTAGTACGGACTTGTCAAACGGACTTGCAACAAAGGTTACAGGAGCGGGCTTCACAATGGGGAAAATATTTCTGTCAGCACCCGGTAACATTGTTTCAACAAGTATGGATTTTGAACTTGCATTGCAGGTAGTAAAAGGGGCTCTATTGTTGGTTATCACAAACACGAACAAGGACAACACCCCTTGCTTTTATTGGTATCAGTCGCAAGATGGCAATATTTCAGTAGGTAATAGTGGGCAGGTAGATGTAGGTTCTCCTTTAGAACTAGCTTGTACAGATGGACAAGGTATTGAAATTCACTTTGGTGATAATTTAGGGAACACAACATGTTCAGTTTGGATTCAAAATGCTAAGGGTGTCTTAATTGGCCACTATACTATTTATGGATTAAAGTAGATTTATACTAACGCCAAAAATAAAGCCCAGCAGATAGCTGGGCTTTATGGTTTATAGTTGTAGCCTATTTTGTTTTAAACAAAAAAACTCCATGCGAAGGAATCTTAGTATCAAACTTTCCTGTAAATGAACCTAAATCTTTCTGTCTCCATAAATCGTGTAAATTCTGATTTCCCTTTAGGTCTATTGCATTTAGGTTTAGAGTATATTTCTCAGTTTTATCTCCAAGATTAAAAATTCCAATTGCTTTGGTTCCATCAGCAAGATTCTTAACCCAAACTTGAATATCCTTATCTTTTATAACTTGCTTGGCTTGATATCCAAGTGGATCTTGGTCTATTGCAAGTACTTCATCGTTGGTTAATAAGTTGAGAGTGAATGGATCGAGGCGGGTTAAATCACAACCAATTAGCATGGGTGCTGAAAGCAAACTCCATAAGCTGATATGTGTGTACTGCTCGTCTGGTGATAATCTTGAAGGATGTAAATTTGGACCCCAGCCAACCCAGCCAACAACAAGCATATCGGGGTCGTTCCAGTTTCCGGGTTTTGCATAAGGTTGGTTAGCAACTTGGTTAAAACCAATTTCTTTCATGCTTTCCCAAGTATCAGTGATATCCCCTGTAGTTCTCCAAAGATTTCCACCAACCTTATCTCCCCATTCCCAAACTTTACCCATTCCATACTGACATAGGCTAAATACGATATCTCTATCTACTTTATCTAATGCATATCGCATTACAAAATATGGCTTCATATACATTTCAAGAGAAGTGTCTTTCCCTGCAATATTCTCGTAAGAACACCAATCGTATTTAAGATAGTCAACACCCCAATAAGCATAAGAGAAGGCATCTTGTTGCTCCCATTGGTAGCTAGCAGCATAGTTTCCACAGGTTAATGGCCCAGGCGAACTATAAATACCAAACTTTAAACCCATTGAATGGATGCTATCGCCAAGGGATTTCATATTTGGGAACTTGCTATTTGTATTAATATACCCCCAAGGATCACGTTTGGGTTCTTGGTCAGCATAGTATTCCCAACCATCATCAATATTGATAAATGTCCAACCGTGATTCATCAACCCCTTTTCTTTATATACTTTTGCGCTTGCAATAACCTTTCCTTCATCAACTGAAAGACCCCAAGCATTCCAGCTGTTCCAGCCTAGGGGAGGGGTAAGCATTATTTTATCTCCTATTTTAATTATCAATTCACTCTCGGCTTTCCCTTTAGCATTTTCAGCAACAAGAATTACTTTATAGTCGCCGGTTTCGTTTACGCGCCCTGTGATTATCCCTGTTTTTTTATTAATAGATAAACCTTTTGGGAGATTCTTTGCATCAAAGTTCATTGGACGAACGCCTGTAGCGGCTATTGTGAACATAAAGGGTTTCCCAACCCGAGCACCATAAACCTTTGCACCATTAATTTTGGGTGTTTCAGGGCTAGTAGGAGTTAATACGTAGGGGCTTTCTTCTTTGTAAGAATAAACATCATTTGTTTCCGAAAACTTAAACTCATAGGTAATTAGGGCTGATTGGTCGAGGTTGTTGAGTGAGATGCTGAACTCTTTTGATTCAGCTGGTTTTAATGAGAGCTCACTTTTTTGATTGAAAATAGTTTTCCCTGAAACTTTACCAATTGCAGAAATAACAAAAGTTCCTTTTATAGTGAGAGATTTATTTATGTTTTTTATTGTGAATGATTTGTTAACATTACTACCGCTAAATATAAATGGACGTGAAACGTTATCCATTTTGATATATTCACCAAGTTTTGGATACTCGACTACCTGGCTACCAGTGTAAATTCCACCTTGACCACCTTGATCGTAAACCCTAACCGCTAAAGTATTTTCTTTATCCCAAAGAATACGAGGGTCGTTTACAGATATCATATACCTTCTGATAACGTCGTACATCTGCATTGGAGCCTTAAGGAACATGGTATCGATCTTATACCCTATAGGAACATTCTTAGCATTTTCCCCTATCATCTGTCCGTTTAGGAATACCTGATCGAAATTATTAATCTTCCCAAGGAAAACCTTGAGGCTATCCTTTAGGTAGGCACTCTTTTTTAAACTAGAAGGAATAACAAATTTTATTCTGTACCAAGCAAATCCATCATATGGGTCAACCCCCTGTGATTCCCATATTCTGTCAACCTCAATAGGTTTCCAGTTTGAGTCGCTAAAATCAGGATTTGCATATTCAAGGTTATCACCTTGAATGAACTTCCACCCTTTACTAATTTCTACTTTTTCTTGAGCCAGAATCTGGCTTGAGAAAGCTAGGGTAAAAATTACCAATAAAGGAAATATAAGAAAATGTTTCATAGGTTTGGGTTTTGAATTATGATGCAAATTAGATTATAGATGAGTAATTTCGAATAGTTTCCTACCAGTTTTTATTAAAATAAAGAAGTCCGGGATTTCCCGGACTTCTTTTTATCGAACTATTAGTTTTCCTGTGCTTATTTGCCTACCAGTTTGTAATTTAACTAGATATATTCCAGGTGAAAGTCCAGAATCTAAATTAATATTTATAGTATTAACTCCAACATTTGGTTTATCAATCCTTTGTTCATAAACCTTTTGACCAACAATTGAGAAAACAGAAATTGTAGCACTTTCACTTCTTCTACAATTAAATGCTACTTCAAAGCTACCATTGTTTGGATTTGGCCATATTGCAATTGATTCATTGCCAGTAATTATTGAATTATCATCAATACCTTCGGGGAATATATCGTGACCAATAATACGCTTCGAAGTATAAAGGCGGTATTCCCCTGGTGCAAAGCTGAGGTTTGCTGTAGTTGTTGTTAAATCAATAGAATCTTGTGTGAAATACTCATACCATTTACCAGAAGAAGGGAATTCGAGAGAAAATGGTTGGGTTGAAATATCGAAATTCCCCATTACAACGGCATTCATATCGCTACCAATTAGTTTTATCCATTTTGTAGCGCCTGAGAATGAAATGGTGTAGTTTTCAGTTTTAAAAACATCATAATTCTCTTTTAGCCTAATGAGTTGGGCGTATGTGCTGAAAAGTAAGAAGCGATTATAATCATTGTAGTATTCCCAATGTATTGGTTTTCGACCAACTCTACTGTTATAATCAATTGAGATATCGTAACCCAGCTCGCCAAACTGCCAAATCATTTTTGGACCAGGTACTATAAAGAAGAACGTTGCAGCTAATTTGCATCTATTCAATCCAATAGCAGTATTTCTGATATTGTAATTTGAGAATGCGTTATTGCCGTAGTTTTCATTTCGATACATCATTCGTTCTTCATCATGACTTTCCATATAACCAACAAGGTATGGTTTTGTCCACCCTCGATTCTGATATGATATGCCAGAGAAATCGGATGTTGATACCCATCCCATCGATGCTTCGCCATAATTGTAATTAAGATTACCCCATAGCATCATCCCACTTAAGTAATTGGAAAGTTCTTTTTCCTCATTATTATCACAAAAATGCTCGAGGATAAGGTAAGCATTAGGGTTTGTCGCCCATATTTTATCCGCATAATGTTTGAGGTTTATTATCCTCTGAGTATCATACGCCCATCCATTCCCTGCTGTATTCGTTAACCCTTTTGAAAAATCAAAACGGAAACCGTCGAACTTGTATTCTGCTAGCCAGTAGGTTAGGACGCTATCAACGAATTGTTTTGTGTAAACACTTTGATGGTTAAAGTCGTAACCCCATGAGTAGTCAGGATTAGGACTAGTTACATTATACCAAGGATTATCACTAGTAACCTTATAGGTAGAGGAATTGTAATACATCTGAACCAGCGGTGATTCTTCGTAGGAGTGGTTTAGAACAATATCCATAATTACTGCAATTCCTTGACTATGACATTCATCAATAAATGCTTTGTAATCGTTTGCTGTACCATAGGCTTTATCGGGAGCAAAGTAGAATGATGGGTTATAACCCCAGCTATCATTTCCCTGAAATTCGTTAATTGGCATTAGTTCAATGGCATTAACACCAAGCTTCTTTAGGTAGCTGATTGAATCCATTGCTGTTTTAATATAGTCACCACTAGTAAAATCGCGTAGATGTAATTCATATATTACCAAATCCTTCTTTTCAGGAGGAGTAAAACTTGTAGAATTCCATGTGTAAGCTTCTTCGTTTATTTTGAAAGTTGAAGCTACTCCTGTTGTACTATCAGTAGGATATGAAATAAGATTGGGGTAGTTTGTTGTACTAATGTATTTATCGTTTTGATCACTTGTTTTTGTACAGTATGGATCGGCTAAACGAATTTGACCATCGAGAAAGTACTGGTATATATATTCTTTATCTGGGTTGAGACCTGTTATAGTTATCCAGTAGTATTTCCCATCGGGTGTGCGTTTCATGTAAAATTGATCATCAACTACCCAATTACTAAAGTTACCTATTGCATAGCAGTATGTTTTTAAAGCAGGGGGGTCGTTAAGAACCAAAGTAACAGTACTATTATCAATTTTATTTACACCAAGTTTTAGCCCGCTTGGGAGTGCTTCTGAAGTAACAGGAGTTCGAACGATATAATAAACGGAGTCTTTTTTTACATCAGTTAAATATGTTGCAACCGCTTTAATCCAATGTTTACCATAGTCTTTAGCGGTGATATTGTAAGCAAGAGAAGAAAGGTTTGTAGTTGTATCTTCAACATTATCAATATAAACTTTTAATTCTGAAGAATTGTTTGCGTTGACTTGAATTGAAACGGGTGAATCTTTCTCGAAAACGGGTTTGTCAGTTGTTGGACTGGTTATATCAACTGTTAGTCCTTGTTCGTAAACATTATATAAAATATCAGGTGAGGTTTGCTTTGAAGCATCACTACTTCTAAAAACAAAGCAAAGTTTTGTAATCTTTTTATCTGCTGGTACTGCATAATATGTTCTAATGTTGGGGCTAATGGTAAGAGTGTAAGTGTATGTTCCAGTTTTTGTAAGTTTGGGTTGAGTGCTATTATTTCCCCATGCACCCTTTACGTATGCCCAATCATTACTCCCTTCAACTTTTACTCCTGTATGCGCATATACATCCCCTGTATAGTTAAGAATAGATTGTCCTGTTGCTAAAGAGGTATTCAAAGTGACAACAACCTGATCGGCTTCAGTTGGGAGAGCTGGACTAACTGTAACCATTTGGGCGTTGCCGTTTATAAAAGAAAATATTATTAAGATGATGAGGAAAACTTTTGTTAAGATATTCGTTTTCATTTCTGTGGTATTAACTTGTTTATGATATAAAAAAGGCTGTCCAAATTATAGGACAGCCTTTCTTAGTAAACATATTTTAGTTTTTAGTAATAGTTGCTACTAATCCCCATGGATCGAGAGTGATTGTATAGTTACCAGCAGTGCTAACAGCAATATTTGCACCACCAGCGGTAAGTGCACTAATATTACCACCTAAATCAACTACCCAATCATCATTTGCTCTGAACTTCATTTCACCAACAACCAAATCAAGTGTGATAGTGAATACATGATTAACTGCATCCCATGCCATATTTTGATCAGCGCTCCAGCTACCTGTTGCATCACCAATCAAACCCCATCTGTTTGCACTATATGTATAAGCGTTAGGATGGCTTAGATCAAGAGTTATAGCATAATCATCTGTTGAAGTTATTGCAATATTATCACCACCTGCAACTAGGGTAGAACCATTGGTAGAACCATAGTTTACATTCCAATCTGACGTACCTCTGAACTTAAATGCACCACCACTGGTTAAATGTGCAGCTAAGGAGAATACTTTAGTTGTAGCATTATAAGCCATATCGGTTTGAGCACCCCAACCACCAGGAGTAGCATCACCAATTATACCCCAAGTTGTTGCTGTTAAAGAGTAAGTCATTGCAGATGCATTAGCTTTAACTAAATAGTAACCGATTGCTGGAACAGAGATATCAGAACCAGGATTAGCAAGTTTTCCAGTAGCTGTTCCATCATCACCAAATGTATGAGCATTATCCCAGCTATGATCTGTAGTTAGCTTAAATGCACCAGTGCTTGTGAAGTTAATATACCCTTGAGATTCAGGATCAGTTGCAGTTGATATGATATAAAGAGCGGCATCGCTATTGTCCCAACCATTATAACCGCCAACTACCCAAAACTTAGTAATATTAGCTAAGGTAGTGAAAGACATATCGGCACCGTAGTTTGTACCAACACTATTTGTAACAAAAGCACGTACGTGATAAGTTGTATTTGCTGTTAAACCTGTAATTTCAGCAGTAAGCGTATTATTTACTGCAGTAACAACAACCTTAGTATCAGCAATAGTTGGGTCGGCAGTTAAACTATAGCAAAAACCGCTTTGAGAGATAGTTTCACCACCATTACTATTAATTAACCCATGGAATGTTGCAGTTGTTTTATTTATTGCCGTTGGAGCAACAGTGGTACAGGTTGCATAAGTTTTAGGAGTTGTAAAGCTAACTTGGTTACTGTAACTAGTTCCAATTGTGTTTGTTGCATACGCCCTTAGGTAATAGGTTTTATTTCCCTCAAGGTTTTCCAATAAGCTAGTAAACGCGCCAGCACCAGTTCCTTCTTCTGTTTTTGAGCTACTAATTGTTGGGTTTGCAGTTGTACTGTACACAACTCCTCTTTTTGTAATATCTGCAGTTGCATCAGGACCGCCATCATCTGTAATATCGATATCTGTAGAACAAGTAACTCCTTTATTGGTAGTTGCAGTCAATGTTGGTACAATTATATTTGCTAATACAGGAAGCGCTGCAGGTGTAGTAATAGTTATATCTTCACCATAAATAGTAGTACTACCATTAATTCCATATGCACGTGCATGATAAGTAGTAAGACGAGTTAGGCCGCTAAGCATAACTGAGAATGTAGATTTTGTGCTTTCTTCTTCACAAACCACAACATTATCAGCTGTAGTTGGATCTTCAGTTAAACCATAACAGATACCTCTTTCAGAAAAACCGCTCCCTGATGAAATAATAAATCCATAAACTATTACAGAGTCAGAGGTTAAGTTTTTATACTGTGAGGTCGAAATTTTTGGGTTTAGCTTGGTGTTTTCAGGTTCCTTTGTACATGCAGCAATTACAACTGAAGCAATAACAAGAACCATTAGTAATTTGTATGTTTTCATATACTTTTCTCTTTTTGTTATTCGAACTAGTTCTTCACAATAGTGCATGTTCCTGCTTCAGAACCAGCTGTTTCGTTGGTAATTGTTAATGTAATTGTATAGTTACCAGCGGTTACTGCGATATTCGAACCATTGTGCTCTAGTTTATCAGCAGTTCCACCAAGGTTCCATGACCATCCATCGTTCTTCCTGAATTTGATTTCTCCAGCAATAAGATCAGTAGTAATTGACCATGTTCCGCTTTGAGCATCATAATCCATTTTTGAATCTGGAGTTCCCCAGCCATTAGGTGTGGCAGAGCCAACTAAACCAATCATAAACGATTCCATATCGTAGGTTAAAGCATTAATATCAGCAGTTAACCTATACCAACCATCACCAGCAGGTGCAATAGCACTACCGGAAACTGCAAGTGTGCCAGCGCTTCCACCATACTCTATATTTGTATCGGGATCTTTAAGTGTAAAAGGGTTTGCTGTATTAAGTTTAACAAAACCTTTGTACTTACCATTACCTAAAGCAGACTCGATTTTTTGAGTTCTACCAGAGTTTAGTAAATCTAAACGAGGTAGCCCGTAGGTTGTAATATCAACTGTGGAATCTTCTGAGGTGTAAACCATTGGGTCAGTACTTGTACCCCAAGCCCCAGTCCCAGCATCAACAAGCATAACAGCACGAATTCTAAAATCAGCTGAAGAAACTGCATCTGCTGTGAATTTTTTTAGAAGCATACCATTAATATCGCTAACAGTCATAATTATAGCGGTATCCTGAACGCCAGAGTATACGATAACTTTGTTTTCAAATCCATCACCTGCAGGGCAAGCCTCAAGATAGTAGGTAGCAGATGAAACAAAGCCTGGGTTAAGCGGAGTTCCAACAATTTTAAGGGTGTCTGTCGCATTAGCCCTTAAAAGAGTCAAATCAGGTAGGGTCTTAATTGTTGGTACAATAGGGTTATCAAACATCTCAACCTTTGTTCCTTCCTTCTCGCAGCTAGCAAAAAGACCAATCAACCCAATAAACGCTAAATAGATATATTTTTTCATTGCTTATAAGTTTATAGGTTTAGTAATTAGGGTTTTGGTGGATATTTGGATTTGCTGAAACCTCATCTGCTGGGATTGGGAAAACATCAAGGTGACTATCGGTACTAGTACCTTCATGGGTTCCACCTTTCCAAGTCCAAAGGTAACTGCTACCAGTAAACTTACCAAAACGAACTAAGTCAGTACGTCTTTGAGCTTCATAGTAGAACTCGCGACCGCGTTCTTTTAAAATCAAATCAGGAGTTAAAGCTACAAGATGGTTTGCAGCGTTAGAACCAAAAGCACCTGCTTTATATGCTCTATCCCTAATATAGTTAACATCAGCCAATGCTGTAGCATCGCCATTATTAAGATTGTATTTTGCTTCAGCCCTCATTAGGTATGCATCAGCCAAACGGAATATTGGGAAATCGGTACAAGCATAAGCAGTATTATAGGTTGCAGGTCTTGAACCATCGGAATTTAAAGCAGTAAATTTATATACACCTACACCGTAATCGCCACTTGATGATGCACTAGGAATGTTTTTGCTTTTCTTAAGCTTCATGTATACCCTGGTATCTTTGCATTGAGCGAAAATACTATCAGCATAGGTTGCTGAAGGAACTGGAGCTCCACTATAAGTTGTAAGTGTATCAACTAAAATGTCAAAGAAATCAACCCTTGATCTATTTCCGTTCCAGTTTGTGTTTGAGGTTAACCCGTGGAATCTTTCTGCTTTAATGTATTTAGCATCACTACTTGATTCAATAATAAAAGTGGTTCCAACATAACCTTGAATATTAACTCCATCTTGAGCCCATGCAAAGATCATTTCAGAATTACTTGGACCATCGTTATCGGCACAGAAATTCTTTCTATAGTCTGTTGCAAGTGAGTAACCACCTTCGTTAATTACTTTGTCGGAATATTTAACGCAGCTATCCCATTGTGCGGTACCAGTATAAACCTTAGCATTCAGGTAGTTTCTTGCAAGAAGCATCCAGCAAGCACCTTTATCGGCTTGTGGGTAGGAGTAACGAGGTGCACCCAGTTTAGGCATAATGCTATGTAATTCAGATTCGATGTAGGTAAATAGTTTCTGTCTTGCTATAGTCATGTCTTGATCTAATTGCTTTGGATAGAATTTTCCAACACCGTCAGCTTCAGTGGTAAATGGAGGATTTCCAAAAAGATCCATATACCATGAGTAGGCAAGAGCTCTTAAAAAGCGAGCTTCAGCATTATAACGAATAATATCTGGATCAGAGCTTCCATTTGTATAGCTTATAAAACTGTTAGCATAGGTAATACTTAAGCCTAACCTTTGATAAACAGCTGTAAGAAATGGATTACTTGAACTCCATGTTTGAGTATTTAAATCAGCAATACCAACATCACCCCATGCGCAAATAGCCTCATCGGTAGTTATTTCCTGAAGATTCCATAAGGCTCTTGTGGTAGTGAAGAAGTTTCCATCTGATGCGGTAATATCATCACCATATGAACCTCCTTGTCCAGATATAATGAAACTTGCATAAATTTTTGCTAAAACCTCTTTAGCATATTTTGGATCGTCACCAAGGTTCCCCGATAGTATTATATTAGGATCCTTAGGGCTTACATCCAAATCTTTCACACATGATGTTATCATTATCAATGTAAGAAAGATTCCTAGAAATATATATTTGTTATTCATATCCATTGATTATTAGAATATTAATAGTTAATACTTAGACCAAACATATAGGTTCTGGGTCTTGGATAGAAATTATTATCAATACCGTTTGGAACCTCAGGGTCAATTCCTGAATATTTAGTTATAGTTAACACGTTTTGTACAGTAAAGCTCAATCGTACATTAATTTTGCCATAAACATTTTCGAAAAGGTAACCTGCGCTAACATTGTCTAGTTTGAAGAATGATGCGTTTTCAACAAAATAGTCGCTGGTGAATTGACGTTTAACAAACTTGGTGTCGTCTAAATATTTAGGGAAATTCTTCCAATAACCAATTTGATACATCTGATCGTAAGAAGCACCTGCTGCAACTTGGTTGTAAACATAGTTGCCTATGCTAGCACGTGATGATGCAGAGAAATCGAATTTTTTATAGGAGAAGCGTGCAGAAAAGCCTAGTAAGTAGTCAGGTGATGGATTGTGGTAGATGTATTTATCCGAGTTGTCACCATTAACGGTGCCACCATTTCCAGAAAGGTCAACGTATAAGCCTTCAATTGGGTCGCCATTGCTATTATAAACTTGTTTGTTTACAAAGAATGAGTATGCAGGATAACCTACTCGAGTAACTTGTTTTTGACCAGTAAATGCATCACCATAAAGAATTCCAATAAAGTTTGGATCGTCACTCATTAATAGTTTGGTAACTTCATTTTTGTTATATGTTAAGTTAAATCCTATGTTTAAACTCATATCCTTTTTTGAAATAGGAACAAGGTTTAACGATAGTTCAACCCCTTTATTCTCTAAGCTACCTACATTGGTTACTAACGTGTTTTTAAAGTTTGATCCAGTAGGGATAGTAACTTCATTTATCAAATCATCGGTTACGCGTTTGTAAAACTCAACAGATCCGGTAATACGTTCGTTAAATAACCCAAAGTCTAACCCAACATTTTGAGTAGTTGTTTGCTCCCATTTGATGTTTGGATCATAAGGGTTTGGTCTTAAAGTTGGTATATATTGACCATCAATAATATAGTAATTTCCAGTGGCTGAAGTTATATACTGTGCTTGGTATGGATAATCCCCGCTGTTAATATCTTGTTGACCTGTAACACCCCAACCTAATCTAAGTTTCAGGTTAGATATTGCACTAACTCCCTTTAAGAATGATTCATCCTTGATTTTCCATGCAAGTGCTGCCGATGGGAAAAGCCCCCAACGGTTATCTTTCGAGAAACGCGAAGAACCATCGTCGCGGATAGTGAAAGTTAGTAAGTACTTTTCTTTAAAGGTATAGTTGATACGACCAAAGAAGGAAACTAAATAGTTCTCAGTAATAGGTGAGGTTCTATCTATTTGAACTGGGTCACCAAAGTAGTGATAACCGGTAGTGTAACTTTTACTTTTGCGCTCAAAATGCTGCCATGAGTAACCTGCTGTAGCTTCAACTTTACTGTAAATTTGGCTTAAATCCTTATTGTAATTTAAGTAGAAGTCTAAAAGATTATTATAGTTGTGAGCACTATATGTATTTATTTTTCCCCAGTATGGATTAGTAAGAACGCTAGGTGACATATAGTTTCTATTATTATGGCCTTCACTTTCATAATAATCAGTAGCTAAATTTAAGTTAGCATTTAGACCTTGAATGTAAGGTAGCTGATAGTTAAGTTGAATATTACCAATAAATCTCTTTACTTTTGAATGGTTGTCGGACTCCATTAATTGCTCAACTGGGTTGGCTGTTCCAAGGCTTGCATCATAATTTACCCATTGGAAATAACCATTTGATGCTCTATTACCATCTCTTATAGGTTTTGTTGGGTCCATATTAATAGCAGAACCAATTGAACCATCATCACCAAAATTGTTTTTGGTGTACATCCCTTTAGCATTAACACTAACCTTTAAGGTGTTTTTTAAGAACTTAGGATCTACGCTAATAGAACCAGTTATACGCTGCATGTCAGTATTTTTTAAAATACCGTTTTGGTCAGTATAACCTATAGAAGCACGATAAGGTAATTCATTATATGCTCCTGTTAAGGTCATGTTATGATCATGTGAAACAGCAGTGCGGAAAATTTGTTTTTGCCAATTTGTATTACCATTCCAAAGAATGTCATATGAATCAGCATCATATAATTCAGGATGATCAAAAGCAATTTGACGAATTTCGTCACCTGAATAAACATCTACAAATTTAATAGCGCTAGCAATGGAAGTGCTTCCATCGTATGATATTTTAAATGGAGTTCCTGTTTTTCCCTTTTTGGTCGTAATAATAATTACACCATTAGAAGCCCTTGAACCATAAATTGCTGTTGAAGAAGCATCTTTTAGTACTGTTACTGATTCAACGTCATTAGGGTTAATAAATGATAATAGGTTTGAACTACCAGATACATTATTGTTATCAATAGGTACACCATCAATAATTAATAGAGGATCATTAGATGCTCTTAAAGAGGAACCTCCTCTAATTCTAATGGTTGCTCCCGTTCCAGGTGCACCACCACTAGTAGAAATTACTACTCCAGCGGTTTTACCAACTAAAAGTTCTTGAGGCGAAGTAATTGCTCCTTTGTTAAAGTCTTTAGAACTAACTGCAGTAACAGATCCTGTTAGGTCTGTTTTTTTAGTTGTTCCATAACCAATAACAACAACTTCATCAAGAGATTCGGTTGCGGCCTTTAGCTCCAAATCGATCACAGCACGATCATTAACAGCAACCTCTTCTGTAGCATAACCAATAAAACTAAAAACAAGAGTACTGTTAGATTCGGTTTGGATAGAATACTTACCATCGATATTGGTAGTTGTACCTTTTGAAGTACCTTTAATCAGTATTGTAACCCCAGGAATAGGAGTCCCTGTATTGTCCTTAACGGTACCACTTACAGTTATTCCTTGTCCAAATGAAAAATTACAATACATGAAAAAGGCAAATAGGAAAATAATTCTCCTAATTAAATGCTCTTTTCTCATATAGTCAGTTATTAAAGTTTAGGTGTTTTTAATTCGAAGCCAAACTAGTGATAAATTTAAAACTATTTAACACTATAAGCAATTATTAATCAATAATTTACGCAAACGTTACCGCAATCGTTTGCAGTGTAATAAGCTGATAATAGAATTGCTAAAAAAGATGAAAACTGAAAGTAATAATGCTTTTTTAGTTAAAGAACAAACAACATTTTTTTTAACTTTGTTTAAATTCAAAAACATGAAATCTACCCAAGTTACAATTAAAGATATAGCTCGAGAATTAGGTATTAGCCCTTCAACAGTTTCAAGAGCATTAAAGGATCATCCAGATATTAGCCAGGATACAAAAAATTTAGTCAATGAGCTTGCTAAAAAGCTCAACTATCGACCTAATATTATTGCTCTTAGCTTGCGTAGCCAAAAAAGTAATGTTATAGGTGTAATCATACCTGAAATTGTTCATTATTTCTTTTCATCTGTAATTTCAGGTATTGAGGAGGTTGCAAATGAGCATGGTTACAGCGTAATGATTAGCCAATCGGGTGAAGACTATAATAAAGAGGTTTCGACTTGTGATGCTTTCTTTAATGGAATTATTGATGGACTTTTAGTTTCAGTTACAAAAGAAACAGTTGATTATACTCACCTTAAAAGATTTGATGATGAGGGAATTCCAATTGTTTTCTTTGATCGAATTGTTGAAGAGATTTCTTCGGATAGAGTGATAATCGATGACTTAGTTGGTGCATTTCAGGCTACTGAGCATTTGATTATTCAAGGACGTAGAAAAATTGTTCATTTTGCAGGACCTCAGAATCGATTAATAGGACAGAATCGATTAAATGGCTACCTTAAAGCAATGAGTGATAATGGAGTTTTTATCGATAAGTCATTAATAATTTCTTGTGATAATTTTCATTCTGCAGTTGTTGAGACACAAAAACTAATCGACAATAAAGTGCGTTTCGATGCAATATTTACAGTTAACGATTTTACAGCTGCTGGTGCAATGAAGGTTCTTCAAAAGAATGGAATAAAAGTTCCATCTGAAGTTTCAGTTGTAGGTTTTGGCGATGATTTAACGGCTGAAATGACGGACCCCTCTCTAACTACGGTCAAGCAACCTGGTTTTGAAATGGGCAAGAAGGCAATGGAAATGCTTATTCAAAGAATTAAGCAAACAAAACCAGAATCACCTAAAACTGAAATTTTAAAAACTAGTCTTGTTGTTAGAGAATCATCAAGAATAAAGTAGAAGCTTATTAATAGTTACAGGTTACTAGTTGATAGTTACTTTTCAATACTTTACTTTCATTCACTAGTTTTTTTATCTGAAATAATTGTCTTTTTTATTTTTTTTATTTTTTTTTTCATTCTCCGTAAACGATTGAAATGCCACTTTCGTGTTTTAAATCCCTTGTATTTAGACCTTTCTAGAGTTTTTGCGTATTAATTGAATCTCTTTTTTACGTACTTTTGACTTTACATTTTTACCAAACCAAACCTATACCTTAATATAATATGAGCAAACGACCAAAACTCTCCTTTTGGCAGATTTGGAATATGAGCTTTGGATTTTTAGGAATCCAATTCGGTTTTGCCCTTCAAAATGCCAACGTTAGCAGAATTTTTGAAACTCTAGGTGCATCCATTGACTCAATTCCTATACTTTGGCTTGCTGCTCCATTAACTGGGTTGATAATTCAACCTATAATTGGTCATGCAAGCGATAAGACTTGGGGCCGACTAGGTCGAAGAAGACCATATTTTCTTTCAGGTGCAATACTCGCTTCTTTAGCATTGCTAATAATGCCAAATTCACCTGTTCTTTGGGTTGCAGCGGGCTTACTATGGATTATGGATGCCTCAATCAATGTATCCATGGAGCCATTTAGAGCTTTTGTTGGTGATATGCTTCCATCTGAACAGCGTACTGCTGGTTTTGCTATGCAAAGTTTTTTTATTGGAACAGGTGCTTTTGTAGCATCTTCACTTCCTTATATATTAACAAATTGGTTTGACATTGCTAATACAGCTCCCGCTGGTGAAATTCCATTATCAGTAAAACTTTCATTTTACTTTGGTTCAGCTGTTTTTATTACTGCAATTTTAATCACAGTTTTATCAACAAAGGAGTATCCACCCGAAGAACTTGATGAGTTTGATAGAGAGGAGAAAGCCGAGGTAATGCAAGAAAAAAAAGAAACTGTTATTGAAAAAATTAACCCTCCACATCTTAAATTTCAAACGGGTGTAATTGGCATCATAGTTGGCTTTGCACTTAGTGTTCTTTTGTTCTTTATTGATGTTGAAAAGGAGGTTTACGTTGGATCGTTTGGTTTAATTGCTTTTGGTATCCTCGAAATTGCTGCGGGATATTTTCAAGGTTATACATCTAAGGCAAAAGGGCTGGTTGAAGTCATCTCTGACCTAAATACTATGCCATCAACCATGAGGCAGCTCGCGTTTGTACAATTCTTTTCATGGTTTGCATTATTCTCAATGTGGATTTACACTAATAGGGCAGTAACAAGCCATATTTATCATACAACCGATACTACATCTGCATTATATAACGAGGGTGCTAACTGGGTTGGTTTCTGCTTTGGAATATACAATCTGTTTGCAGCAATTTTCGCATTTGGTTTGATAGTATTTGCCCGTTATACTAGTCGTAAGACTGCTCACATGGTCTCTCTACTTGTCGGTAGTGCCAGCTTTATTTCGATTTTCTTTATAACTAATCCTCATAACTTAATTTACTCATTTTTAGGGATAGGCCTTACCTGGGCAAGTATATTGGCAATGCCTTATGCTATTTTAACAGGTTCGTTACCATCAAAGAAAATGGGCGTTTACATGGGGATTTTTAATTTCTTTATTGTTATTCCTCAGATTTTAGCAGGAAGTATTTTAGGTTTTTTGGTTGGTAAAGTTTTTAATAATGAAGCGATATATGCACTTCTTCTTGGCGGAATTTCTCTTTTTATTGCTGCCATTTTAGTGCTTTTTGTAAAAGATAGGAAGTAGTTTTTTGTGTTTTATCATGTTTAAGTTTTAGTAATGTTGATAGGGGATAGGAGATTGGAGCAGATTTAAAATGCTCCAATCATTCCTGTTTCTGAGGGAGTTAATCGAATGAATTCAAATATGTACAAAATTAACGCTTGCATATTCGATCTTGATGGAGTTGTAGTTGATACTGCAAAGTATCATTACCTAGCATGGAAGCGATTAGCAAAGGAGTTGGGTTTTGATTTTACTATTGAAGCTAATGAACAATTAAAAGGAATAAGTCGGTTAGATTCGTTGAATATTCTTTTAAAAATTGGTGGTATAGAACTTTCTCTCGTTGAAAAAGAAAAACTAGCCGAGAAGAAAAACCAATGGTATTTAGAGTATATCAATAAAATGCAGCCCGATGAAATACTTCCCGGCGTCAAAAATTTTATTGAAGAGCTGAAATCAAAAGGAATTAAAATTGGACTAGGCTCTGCGAGTAAGAATGCAACTTTAATTCTTGACCAACTTGGAATAATTAATCTTTTCGAGGTAATTGCCGATGGAACAAGAGTATCGAAGGCTAAGCCCGATCCGGAAATATTTTTACTTGCAGCAAATGACCTAAAGGTTGATCCTAAACTATGCATCGTTTTTGAAGATGCTGAAGCGGGCATCGAAGCTGCTAATAGGGGGAATTTTACTAGTATAGGTGTAGGTGATCCCAAAATCCTATGTAAAGCAAATGTTGTTATTCCAAATTTTATTGGAATGACATTCGATAAGATGATAGGTTTGGCAGGTTAATAACTAATAAAATATTTAGCTATGAATCAATACTTAAAGCACGATGAGTGGTCAATTATTGAGGAGGGGTTTGACCCTAAGAATGCTCGTGCTTCGGAGAGTATTTTCAGCCTTGGTAATGGATTAATGGGTCAAAGGGCAAACTTTGAAGAACATTATAGTGGAAAATCGTTACAAGGTAGTTATGTTGCTGGGGTTTACTACCCCGACAAAACAAGAGTAGGGTGGTGGAAGAATGGTTACCCAGAGTACTTTGCTAAGGTAATAAACTCAACTAACTGGATAGGAATAAACGTTATTGTTAATGGGGAACATCTCGATTTAGCTGTTTGTAAGGTTGATTCTTTCGTAAGAATTTTGAATATGAAAGAAGGATATCTCGAGCGCAATTTTATTACTGAGATGCAATCGGGAATTAAAGTTAAGGTTAGCGCTAAGCGTTTTCTAAGTATGAGTACTCCTGAACTAGGACTGGTTCAATACACTATTACTCCGCTAAATTCTAATGCAGAAATTACTTTGCAACCTTATCTTGATGGGAATGTAATTAACCAGGATTCTAACTATAACGAAAAGTTTTGGGTTGAAGTAAATAAAGGGTTGACCAGTAATGGTGGTTTTCTAATAACAAAAACCAACAAACTCAGCTTTGAGGTTGGACATGGAATGGTTTGTAGCGTTTTATTGGATGGTAAAAGCATTGCAAATGTTACTAATCAGGATCAAAGTAGTAATCATGTAAGTTGCGACTATACTCATGATGTAAGCTTAGGGAAAGAGTTTTCGATAACTAAATATGTTGCAGTAATATCTTCGCTTAATTGCGAAAAAGATAATATTCGAAACGCAATTCAACATTCTTTGGATTTTGCCTTATCTAAAGGGTATAATAAATTATTAAAAGAACATATTGATGCCTGGGCTGATATTTGGGTACATAGTGATATAACCGTGGAGGGTGATGTTGCTGCTCAGCAAGGTATACGCTTCAATATTTTTCAGCTAAGCCAAACCTATACTGGAAAGGATGAACGACTAAATATTGGTCCAAAAGGCTTTACTGGTGAGAAGTATGGCGGTTCAACCTATTGGGATACTGAAGCCTACTGTTTGCCTTTTTACATGTGTACACATGGGCAAAAAGTGGCTCGCCAACTTTTACTTTACAGGTACAAGCATTTGGAAAAGGCAATTATAAATGCTCAAAAGTTAGGCTTTACAAATGGTGCAGCTCTTTTTCCTATGGTTACTATGAATGGGGAGGAGTGTCATAATGAATGGGAGATAACCTTTGAGGAGATTCATCGAAATGGAGCAATCGCTTTTGCAATCTTTAATTATATTCGATATACTGGCGATACTGAGTATCTTTCCAACTATGGTTTAGAGTTGCTTATTGCTGTTTCAAGATTTTGGGCTCAACGATTTACCTATTCTGAATCGAAGGGTAAATACGTAATGTTGGGAGTAACTGGTCCCAATGAATACGAAAACAATGTAAACAACAACTGGTATACAAGTACAATAGCGTGTTGGTGTCTTGAGTATACCGAACAGGCTATAAATATTGTTAAGAAAAACGATCCTAGTAGATATAATAATATTGTTGAATCAATCTATTTCAATGAGGCATCAGAGATAGCAACCTGGAAAACAATTAGAGCTAATGTATACCTCCCTTATGATGAGAAATATCAAGTATTTCTGCAGCAGGAAGGATATATGGATAAAGAGCAAATCTTAGTAAAAGATCTTGAGCCAAGTCAACGTCCGATTAATCAGAAATGGAGTTGGGACCGGATACTTCGTTCTTGCTTCATTAAGCAAGCCGATGTACTTCAAGGTATTTACTTGTTTGAGGAAAGATTTGATATTGAGACCATTAAGCGAAATTTTGAATTTTACGAAAATCGTTGTGTTCATGAATCATCTTTATCTCCTTGCGTTCACTCTATATTAGCCGCAAAAATTGGTAAAATCGATCAGGCATATAGCTTGTATTTAAGAACCGCTCGTCTCGATTTAGATGATTATAATAAGGAAGTACATGAAGGCCTTCACATTACTAGCATGGCGGGTACATGGATGTCAATTGTAGAAGGATTTGGCGGTATGAGAATTCAAAATGATATGCTTATCTTTAACCCCAGCATTCCTAAGGGATGGAAATCGTTTAGCTTTAAGGTTTGGTTTAGGGATAACCTTATTAAAGTTAACGTTGCTCATGAAGAAATAACAATCGTTAATGAGCAAGGTCCATCCTTAATACTAAAGGTTATGGATAAAACCCAGACCATTAGCGAGAATAGCACGCTTAAGGTTTAATGTTTTAAAGAGTAATTAATTATTAATCATTAATCAAATGAAAAAGATTTCTTCAGGGGTTTTAACTGGTAAGCAGGTTTCCGATCTATTTGCCTATGCAAAAGAAAAAGGTTTTGCACTTCCAGCCGTTAATGTTACAGGAACTAATACAATGAACGCGGTGCTTGAGACTGCTAAGGCAATCAATTCGCCTGTAATTATTCAGTTTTCAAACAGCGGTGCTTCTTTTCTCGCTGGTAAATCGTTGAGTAACGATGGACAAAAGGCTAGCATACTTGGCGCTATTAGCGGTGCTAAACATGTTCATTTATTGGCAGAGGCATACGATGTTCCTGTTGTACTTCATACAGACCATGCAGCTAAAAAACTTCTACCTTGGATAGATGGTTTGCTTGATGCAGGCGAAAAACATTTTAAAGAGACAGGAAAACCTTTGTTCAGCTCTCATATGCTTGATTTATCAGAAGAAAGCTTGAAGGAGAACATCGAGATATGTAAAAAATATCTTGAGCGTATGTCTAAAATGGGAATGACCCTTGAAATTGAACTTGGTGTAACCGGTGGAGAAGAAGACGGTGTTGATAATACTGGTGTTGATAGCTCACGTTTATATACACAACCCGAAGAGGTTGCTTATGCTTACGAAGAACTTTCTAAAATCAGCCCAAATTTTACAATTGCAGCATCATTTGGTAATGTTCATGGTGTTTACAAGCCTGGAAACGTTGTATTGAACCCTGTTATTCTAAAGAATTCACAGAAACTAATTGAAGAAAAGTATAAAACTAAGGCTAACCCAGTAAACTTTGTATTCCATGGTGGAAGCGGATCAGAGAAGGAGAAAATTGCCGAAGCAATCAGCTATGGAGTTATCAAAATGAATATCGATACTGATCTACAATGGGCATACTGGGATGGAATTAGGAAATTCTACATTGCAAAACAAGGCTACCTGCAAGGTCAAATCGGCAATCCAGAGGGTGAAGATGCTCCTAATAAAAAATACTACGATCCTCGTGTATGGTTACGTAAAGGAGAGGAGTCAATAGTTGAGCGTTTGAAAGAGGCATTTGCAGATCTGAATGCTTTGAATAGATGGGTATAGATTTATATCTTATCTGACATTCCCGCGAAAGCGGGAATCTATAAATTAAAGTATAATGGATTCCTGCTTTTGAAGGAATGGTTCAAGTAAAGCAATTTTAATTGTTTTTTTATGAAAAAACTCACTATTCTTGCCGTATTACTATTAAGTACACTTATGGTAAACGCCCAAACAATATCGAGAGTCGAACCATTAAACTGGTGGGTTGGCATGGAAAATAAAAACCTTCAGCTAATGGTTTATGGTAAGAATATTGGCGATGCCGAGGTAAAACTTAGCTATGCTGGTGTAACCTTGATGAAGGTAAATAGGGTTGAGAATAAAAACTACCTTTTCATTGATTTGTTATTAGATAAAGGGGCAAAGGCAGGATCGTTTAATATCTATTTTACCTTTCCAAATAAACAAACTGAAGCATATAAGTACTCATTGCTTGAACGAAAGAAAAATTCTTCTAAGCGAGTTGGTTTTAGTTCGAAGGATGTTGTTTACCTTATAATGCCCGATAGATTTTCTAATGGTGATGCATCAAACGATTCAATTGCACAGCTAAAGGATAAACTGAAACGTAAAGACCAATATGGCAGACATGGTGGTGATATTCAGGGAATTATTAATCACCTCGATTATTTTAATGACCTAGGAGTTACAACTCTTTGGCTTACACCTGTTCTTGAGAATGATCAGCCCCATGCTTCATATCATGGCTATGCAATTACCGATTATTACAAAGTTGATCCTCGCCACGGTTCAAATGAATTATATAAGCAGATGGTTGAGAAAGCCCATCAAAAAGGGTTAAAGGTGGTAATGGATATGGTTTTTAACCATTGTGGAAGCGAACATTGGTGGATGAATGATTTGCCTTCAAACGATTGGATTAACCAATGGCCTGAGTATACCAATTGCAACTTTAGAGCAGCAACACTATCCGATCCATACGCATCGGATTATGACAAGAAGAGAATGTCAAAGGGTTGGTTTGTTAAAACAATGCCCGATTTAAATCAGGATAACCCATTTGTTGCTAAATATCTTACACAGAATAGTATTTGGTGGGTTGAGTATGCCGATTTAGACGGGATAAGAACCGATACTCATCCATACTCCGAAAAAGCATTCACAGCAAGTTGGGCGAAGGAAGTAACAACTGAATACCCTAACTTCAACATTGTTGGTGAGGTTTGGATGAATGATACCCCTCTATGTGCATACTGGCAAAAGGATGCTCTAAACAAAGATGGATTCAACTCAAATCTTCCTTCTGTTATGGATTTCCCTTTGATGTTTACACTTCAAAAGGTTTTTAATGAGGACCAATCATGGGATAAAGGAGCAGCTAGGCTTTATGACCATCTTTCAAAGGATTTTCTTTATCCAAATCCAAATAATATCTTGATTTTTGCCGATAACCACGATGAATCTAGATTTTTCACTAAGAATGATAGCATTGAGAAGTATAAGATGACAATGGCATTTTTGCTTACAACACGTGGAATTCCCCAGATATATTATGGTACAGAGATATTGATGAAGGGTATGAAATCGGATGGTGATGGTAAACTTCGTCTCGATTTTCCTGGCGGTTGGGCGGATGATAAACGCAGTGCGTTTACATCTGAAGGTAGAACTAAAAAAGAGAATGAGGCTTGGAACTTTCTTCAAACAATACTAAAATATAGAAAAGGATCGGATGTATTAACCAATGGGAAATTGAAACAGTTTGTACCAGAGGATAATATCTATGTTTACTTCCGATACAATAGTAGCAAAACTGTTATGGTTATATTGAATATCAATAAATTAGAAAAAACTCTCAAAACTAACCGTTTTATTGAGGCTACAAAAGGATTCACAAAAGGGCATGATATAATTACGGGAAATGGTTTTGATATTCAAAGTGAAATTATACTTGCTCCAAACTCAGCAACAATACTAGAGTTAATACCTTAAATTGATTAGTAACAGTAATTTTTCGAGCAAAAATCTATGTTGTCATTCCGGGCGCCCGCCTGCCAAAGCGAAGCGGCGGACAGGAAGACCCGGAATCCATTTATATAGAATAGATTCCTGCTTTGCAGGGATGACTTAAAAATATTTGATTTTGTTAATTAAGTAAATACTCAAATTATAAAACTACTGCCATGATTAAGAAGTTACTACTTGTTGTTTCAGCATTCGGCTTTTTAGCATGTGCTAGCAATAACAAAACTCTAAATACTCCGAAAGATTCTGAAATCAGAGGATTGGCTACACCAGTCCAATTGATTGGCGAGCAGTCTGACATAAACCTTGAGGACTACTTTCTTGATGTGACAAAAATTGACTCTATTGTGGCTAATTCAGCCTTTAGCATTGAACTTTCGCCAGATAAAAAGATCCTCAACGTAAACTACGAAACTGTAAAAGCCCCTTTACTCTCTGAAATGAAGGTTTGGATAAATGGATCATCATATTCAATGCTCCTCAAAAAGAGTAAAAAACTACTTGCTAATTTTTCTTTCGATCCAAAATCAAAAAAATACAAATCTGTTCAGATAAAAGGACAGATGAATGATTGGAATCCTTCAAAAACAATACTAGAGTTAAAGGATGGAAAGTATGTAACTTCGATGTGGTTAAATCCAGGTAACTATCAGTATTTATATGTTTTAGATGGTAAAGAAACACTTGATCCAGAAAATCCCATTTCACAGGATAACAACATTGGTGGTAGAAATTCTTTATTGACTGTTGGTAATAGTGTTGATAGTTTAAAGCCTTTCATAAGTACAGTAAGTGCCAAAAATGATTTTTCAATCAGTGTAAAGAACAGCTACGACGAACTTTTTGTTTTTTGGGAGAACTATCGGTTAGGTGTGGAGTATATTACAAAGAATGGTAGTGAAGTTCAGATTAAGATTCCATCCAATGCTAAAAACGTAAAACGTTCAACTATCAGAATTTGGACTTATAACAAGTATGGTTGCTCAAACGATGTTTTAATCCCAATAGATTTTGGTAAAGTGTTGACCCAAACTTCTCAGCTTCAACGAAGCGACAAACAGGCTCAAATATTATACTTCTTGATGGTTGATAGGTTTTTCGATGGAGAAAAATCGAATGATAAACCGGTTAATGATCCTGAAATACTTCCAAAAGCAAACTATTTCGGGGGCGATATTGCTGGGGTTACACAAAAGTTAAAAGAGGGTTATTTTGATTCCTTGGGAATCAATACAATCTGGCTATCTCCAATTACACAAAACCCGCTTGGCGCTTGGGGATTAAATAAAACTCCAAGAACAAAATTCTCAGGTTACCATGGCTATTGGCCAATTTCGTTGACAAAGGTTGATTTTAGATTTGGTACATCCGATGAGCTTCATAACCTAATCAATCTAGCGCACGAAAAGGGGATGAATGTTATACTTGACTATGTAGCACACCATATTCATACTGAGCACCCAGCATGGAAGAAGCATCCTGATTGGTTTACATCGCTATATCTACCTGATGGTACGATGAACACTGAGAAATGGGATGAGTATCGCTTAACTACGTGGTTTGATACTTTTCTTCCAACTTTAGCGTTGGAAAAACCCGAGGTTTATGAACCAATGTCTGATTCTGCTTTGTTCTGGCTTAAGAATTATAATGTTGATGGTTTTAGGCACGATGCAACCAAGCATATCCCTGAACCATTTTGGCGTAGGCTAACCCAAAAAATCAAACAGGAATTACCATCCGATAAATCAGTATTTCAGATTGGTGAAACTTACGGTAGTCGCGAGTTAATCAACAGCTACATTGGCAGTGGTATGATGGATTCTCAGTTCGATTTCAATGTTTACGATGATGCTGTTTCAGCATTTGCAAAGCCCGATGTATCTTTTACAAATCTTAATGCTTCTCTACTCGAGAGTCTCAATTATTATGGATACCATAATCTGATGGGTTATATTTCTGGCAATCAGGATAGGGCTAGGTTTATTTCATACGCTGGGGGCTCACTCAAGTTTGATGAAAATGCTAAACTTGCAGGTTGGACAAGAGATATTGAGGTTGGTGATCCTGTTGGCTACAAGAAGCTTTGCATGTTGAATGCTTTTAACATGACCATTCCAGGCGTTCCTACAATATATTATGGTGATGAGTTTGGATCACCTGGCGGAAACGATCCTGATAATAGAAGGATGATGAGATTTTCTGGGTTGACCAGCAACGAGAGTATTACAAAAGCATTTACAAAGAAGATTGTAAATATCAGAAAGAATAATTTGGCCTTAACTTATGGCGACTATAAACCACTTATTGTAAATCAGGATGTTTTTGCCTTTACACGTGGATATTTCAGTAGTCGAGTAATTGTCATATTCAATAAGAGCAATGAAGCCAAGGAGGTTAAACTATTATTACCCTCTGAATATGCTTCAAGAGAGTACAATGTTTCTTTTGGTTCAAAGATTAATAAAGAGAATAATGGGCTTTCAGTTGTAATACTAGCTAACTCTTTTGAGATACTTATAGCAAAATAGTATTTACTATACAGCAAAAATAAAGGCTGACCTTCCGGTTAGCCTTTGTCTTATCTACTTTTTACTTTTAAACTTATCTACTTTGCTTTTAGTCCCCAAAGCTGATACCAATACCCTTTGCTGTTTTTAGCAAGTCGCTGGTTGGGTCAACAAAGTTAGGCTTGTTAATTGCATCGATAAGTGGAACTGAGATAATATCGGGGTGTCGGTAAGCAACCATCTCACCAAATTTACCTTCAAGAACCATTTCGAATGCCTTTGCACCAAACTGGGTAGCAAGAATTCTATCATAAGCAACAGGTACACCTCCACGTTGTAAGTGTCCTAAAACAGTCTCACGCATATCGGCTTCAAAGCCTGCATTTTTAAGATCGTGAACTAATCTATGAGCTACACCCCCTAAACGTAGGTTAGCATAGCCAACCTCATCGCTTTGTTCGGCAGAAAGGGTTCCTCCAACTGGTGCTGCACCTTCAGCAATTACGACAATTGCATTTCCTTTTCCTTTATCGTAGCGGCTATTTAGCTTACTTAACACTTTTTGAGTGTCATAAGGAATTTCAGGGATAAGACAAACCTCAGCACCACCTGCAATAGCTGCATGTAAAGCAATCCAACCTGCATAACGTCCCATAACCTCAAGGATAAGTACACGGTTGTGACTTGCAGCGGTAGTTACAAGTTTATCTACAGCCTCTGTTGCAATCTGAACAGCAGTTTGGAATCCGAAAGTGAAGTCGGTTGCTGATAGATCATTATCGATTGTTTTAGGAACACCAATAATATTTAATCCCTTTTCGTAGAGCTGCTGTGAAATTTTTTGTGAACCATCACCACCTATGCTTATAACGGCATCAATTCCTAGGTACTGAAGTTTTCGAATCATCTCATCAGAACGATCAACTGAAGTCCAGCTACCATCCTTGTTTTTAACTGGCCATGCAAAGGGGCCTCCCTTGTTTGTTGTACCTATAATTGTACCACCCTGTACGTGGATACCAGCTACTGCTCGTTCATCTAATACTCTAATTTCTGTGGGTTCGCGTAAGATTCCATCAAAAGATTGAATACTACCAATAATCTCCCAGTCGCGTTCGAGAGCAGCACGTTTTACTATTGCCCTAATAACTGCATTTAAACCCGGACAATCACCACCCCCTGTTGCAACTAAAACTCTTTTCATAAAAAAATAATTAGTTAAAAAACATATTAATAAATAGTTGAATAAAATCATTAATACATGTCAAAATTTATCCAACTTGACAAAAATATAAAAAAAACCAATGCTATATTAGCAGAAACCAATCAAATTCATTGAATTTAAAAATGGTGAGTGGTGCAAACGTGTGAAATATGAAAAATTGATTTTAACTAAACTCTAGATTTATGAACAGGAAACCAGTTTTACGAAGATTACAGCTTTTTTTAGTTGTAGTTTCGATTATAGTTACTCTATCATTTGCTTCTTGTAAGCAACCAAAAGTTTCACAAAGTGAACCATACAAGATTATACACCCTGAATGGGTCTATAATGCTACGATTTATGAGGTTAATGTTAGGCAATACACTCAAGAGGGGACATTTAAAGCCTTTGAAAATCACCTTCAACGATTAAAGGATTTGGGAGTTGATATTATTTGGTTTATGCCAATTCACCCAATTGGTGAGGTAAATAGAAAAGGTAGTTTAGGAAGTTATTATTCAGTAAAAGATTATCTAGGTGTTAATCCAGAGTTTGGTAATATCGATGACTTTAAATCGGTGGTTACAAAGGCACATGAACTTGGGATGAAGGTAATCATCGACTGGGTGGCTAACCATACTTCACATGATGCAGTCCTTATAAAAGATCACTCTGAGTGGTATGTACGCGATACTACTGGAAAAGTAGTTTCCCCATTTGATTGGACTGATGTTGCTAAACTTGATTATAGCAAGAAAGAATTAAGAGAGTATATTATTAATGCTATGAAGTATTGGGTTAAGGATATCAACATTGATGGGTTCCGTTGTGATGTTGCAGCTGAAGTTCCTACAGATTTCTGGAATGAAGCAAAGTTGGAGCTAGATAATGTGAAACCAGTATTTATGCTTGCGGAAGCAGCCAAACCCGAGTTGCAACAATTTGCCTTTGACGCCGATTACGATTGGGATTTCCATCATAGGATGAATCAAATTGCTAAAGGGAAAGAGAATGTCAATAATTTGGAGAAGTGCATGCTTAATACAATTGCAACATATCCTAAGAATACCATTAAAATGAATTTTGTCACAAACCATGATGAAAATTCATGGAATGGAACAGAGCTTGAACGATTAGGGGAGGGAGTAAAAACATTTGCTGCTTTGACGTTTGTTGTTCCTGGTATGCCGCTTATTTATTCGGGACAGGAGGTAGGTCTTAATAAACGTTTGAAGTTTTTTGAGAGAGATGTTATTGTATGGAAGGATTCTTTAGATTTAACAACGTTTTACAAGAAGCTTGTTGAACTAAAAAAGAACAGCTCTGTTCTTGCTGCTGGACTTAAAGGTGCTGATATTGAAAGAGTAAAGTCTTCGAACGATTCTTCAATTTTTGCTTTTATTCGTAAGAATGAAACTGAAAAGATGTTTGCGTTATTCAATTTGACTTCTAAGTCACAAAAAATCAGCTTAGCTGGAGAAGTTTATATTGACTCTTATAAAGATTATATGACCGGTGAGGATAAGTCATTTTCTAAAGAAGATATGGTTGAATTAAAACCTTGGGAATTCCATATCTTTATTAAAAAGTAAAACTAATTGGTCATAAGATGAAAAAGACATTAATAACCGTTGCATTGTTTGCTATAGCAACATGCTGCTATTCGCAGAATATACCAAACCCAGCATCATTGTATGTGAAATTCTTAGGATATAAATCTGAAGTTAAGACTGATAAAGAAGGAAACCAGAGTAAGGTTTGTATTTTTCCCGATAATAGTGAGTGCGATGAGTGGTCTTTTTTTAGGGGGACATGCGGACAAGCATTTTCCTACTGTTCTCTAAAGGGATTCAAAACAGAGTCTTGTGTTGATTCCACCGAAGGTTATAAGTTGATAATATGCAAATGTGTAGATTCGTATAATCCTGAAAAAAAAATTCCCCTTTTGGATTTTATGAAGATGCATGGAGATACATTATTTAAGGAAACGAATAAAAAGTAGATAGTCTGAAATGAGTCTCAAATAAAAAGAGGGTGTCATGATTGACACCCTCTTTAATTTAAACAATTTCGAAATTCGTTATAGAATCATTTTAAAGTATTATTGTTTAGATACTTTTATTGAATGATTCTTAACGCCATCGTTAACAACAATAATATATATTCCACTATTGAAGTTTGAAAGATCAATTTCTTTTGATGCCTCGTCTTTAATATCTGTATTTGAGTAAATCTTCGCACCAGTTATTGAGAATACACTAATAGACTTAATGCCTTTTTCGCTCTTTACTGTTACAATTCCAGTTGTTGGATTTGGATAAGCAGTTACAGCATCAGAAATAATAACTTCATTTTGTTCAAGATTATCATTCTTTGTTGAAGATTTTGCAATCGTTAACTTAATATTAGGACGATAGCTTGTAACTGTACCTTTACCTGTTGGCGCAGAGTTATCAGCCCTTACGTACATGTGCTTGCTGGTTGCCGAGGTGTAGCGAATACCAGGACCTGTGCTATTTCCAGCACCAGTTCCGGTATAGTTGGTTTCAACCAGTACCATAAGGTTATTTGTGCCACCGGTATAGCTGAACGCTGTAGTTAAGGAAAACTCTTTCCATGCACTTGCAGTTGTTCCTGCCATGGTGCCACTGTACACAAGGGTTGCTCCTGATGTAAGTGTTGCCCAGGTTGAAGAGGTGATGGTTGTAGCGGTGGTCTGCTTGATGTAGATCTTCACAGGAACGCTGTATGAGGTGGTTACCGTGGAGTACCAGGCCAGCTTGCTAATAGAACCAGCCGAACCAATCTCCGCTAGTGTGTAGATTGACGCGCTTCTTTCGTACCCGTAGTAGCAGTTGAGCGGGAACCCCTGAACCGATGTACCTGTTCCGATAGTAACATCTGTAGTGCCACCGTCTGTTAAGGTTGTAAAGGAAACCTGTGATCCGTAAGCCGTTCCATTCGAGTTGATCGCATATGCCCTTACGTAGTAGGTGGTACTTGCTGCTAGACCGGTCATGTTTGCAGTAAATGTACCAGTTCCTGTACCGCTAGCTACCCTTGAGTTTGATGTGGTTGGGTTTGCAGTTGTTGCATAGCAAATACCCCTTTCGGTAACTGTTGCACCACCGTCAGCAGTAACATTCCCGCCACTTGTTGCAGTGCTTGAGGTAATGCTCGAAGCTGCGGTTGTGGTTACGGTTGGGGTGGTTGTCGATGAGCCGCTGGTGATCGAGATGTTATCGATGTACCAGTAGTCAATGTTGTACAGGTTGCCATCAGCTACCAGCGCGAAGTAGGTTGTTGCGGAGTTCAGGTTGGTGGTAACGGTTACGTTTACGGTTGCTGCAGCAATGTTTGTACTTGATGTTGCAACAGACCAACCAGCATCTGTCCAGGTCGATTTATCGTTTGAGGTTTGAAGTTTTAAAGTAACACCAGTACTGTAAGCATCAAGCATATGCTTGAACGAGAAGGTAACTGAGCTTACACCAACAGTGTTCACCGCAGGAGTAATAATTCTGGTTGTGGCTGGGCTAACATTCTGATAAGAACATTTTAGCTCGTAAGCAGCTCCACCCGCATTGGCGGTATTCGACATGCCCCAGCGCTCGGTAATGCTTGTCCCTGTGTTCTGGGTTGTCCAATTGGTTGGCAGGCTGGATGAGGCAAAATTTTCAGTAACAGGAAGTGTTAATGAGGTAGGAGTTGACGATGTTGTAAAGGTCATATTGCTTCCGTAGGTGGTACCAACGAAGTTAACGGCTTTTACTCTATAGTTATAGGTGGTGTTCGCAGTTAGGCCGGTTAACGCAGCGGTAACGCTGGTTGCGGTTGTCCCGGTAACTGTACTTGGAGTTCCACTTACAGTGCTTCCGTAGCTGGTTGATGTGCCATACTCGAATGTAACGGTTGTAGAGGCATTGTTTGCATTTACAGTTGCATTTAAGGTTGCGCTAGTTGTTGAAATGCCAGAAGCAGCAACTGTTGTTGCGGTTGGAACAGTTGGAGTAACGCTTGCATAAGTCAAATAGCATACTTCGCAAGCAACGCGAGCCGAGGTAGCTTTTATTCTCATGTAACCACTTTCACCCCATGAACTACCCCAAGAGTTACGAAGAATCCAGTAGTCACCATAGGTTGAATCATAACCCCAACCTACAAGTGCAATAGCATGGTTTGTAGGGGTGTTGTAACAAGGACTGCTTGAGCAGGTTGTATAACTGTCGGTATAAATACCACTCGTGTAATTTTGGAAAGCGGTGGTAACATAAACAGCAGCATCAACTACACCATAGGTCATAATGGCTGTCTTAATAGCATCAATATCAGAACAGGTAACCCTATACCAAGCGTTGAACTTGGTTTTGGTTGCTGAGGTGGCTGCTGATGGGCATGATTGACCTGTTGATTCTGAATAAGGGAAAACTGTTTCGGGAATAGTTCCAATATCACATAGTGCTTGAAGTTCTGAATATGTGTAATCTGCACCGTCACAACCACCAAAATTGCCGCTATATGCGGACATTGAACCTAAACACCAAACAATATAAGATTCCGCAAAATCAGAGGTATTGCTATCATATAGCCCCATTGCATAATTGTAGGTTCCTTCAGCGCAAGCGGTTGCACCAAAAGCATAGCAAGAGCCGCAACTACCCTGGTCGCGAACTGCTCCTATGTATGAATGGCTATTGTAACTTCTCCAGTCGAATGAAGTAGGAGTACTCTTCGCCATTACAAAATTTGGGTTTTCCTTTGCTACATCGTAGGCATCCGCTTGAGGACCTCTTGAATCAAGTTGGAGTTGATCTCCATTCTTTGCCATAAGTTCTTCAAGAGTTAAACTTTCTTGAATACCCTTATTGCTCTTTGTACATACTGCTTTTTCAACAGTAAAACCATCAGCTTTTTCCACAACTGATTGAATACTATACCCTTTTTTTGCAGCATAGGAAAACTCTTGTGCAACTTTTCCTTTGTAGAAATCCCAAGCGTTTACTTGCTGTCCATTGGGAAGGGTACAAATACCAACATCGTTTCCTTGCTTGTCGGCTTTGACAGAATAATTATAGCCTAGGAATTGGCAGTAGGCTGCTGCCGGGTTTTTAAAACTCTTTTGAGCAAATGTGGTGAGACTAATCAGTATGATAGTCGCTACCAGTAGTAAATTTTTCCTCATAAATTAGTTAGATTTTAAGGTTTTAGTTAGTGCATTCAATTTATGATATTATAAAATGCGAGTAAAGCATGTTAAACTGACTTATAGTATTATTCTATATTTATTTATCAACAGTTTATATAAATTCTAAAAAAATAGTAAGTAAAATATTAAAATGGTTTATATGTCAAATAAGATGACAAAAAATAGTGGATATTTCTGATATACGTTTTATCCTTTTTAAAGCATATATCGTTTTAAATAGAACTTAAGTTTCTATTTTTGTATCTCACTTTAAAAATTATCAAATCAATATGCACTATACAGAATTAGTAAAAGGTAAAGTTCACTGGATTGGTGTTAACGATCGAAGGAAAAGATTATTTGAGAATATGTGGCCTCTTGATAGAGGAGTTTCATATAACTCATACTTAATACTTGATGAAAAGACTGCCTTGATTGATACTATTGAGGATCGTGCTGCAGGTAATTATATCGAACGCATTGAGAAACTTCTTAATGGTCGTAAACTAGATTATCTTATTATTAATCATATGGAACCTGATCATTCAGGTGAGATAAAAGATATTTATAGCCATTTTGAAGGAGTAAAGCTTGTAGGAAATCAGAAGACATTCAAAATTGTTGAGGCCTATTGGGGAATAAAAGACAATCTAATTCAGGTAGATGATTGCCATGCTTTAGATCTTGGTTACCATAAACTTAAATTTTACATGACTCCCTGGGTACATTGGCCTGAAACCATGATGACCTATGATGAAACCGATCAAATCTTATTCTCAGGCGATGCATTTGGTAGCTTTGGAACCCTTGATGGTGGTATTTTTGATGATGAGTTAAATTTTGAGTTTTTTGAAGAGGAGATGCGTCGTTACTATTCCAATATTGTAGGGAAGTACAGCAATATGGTACAAAAGGCTTTGGCAAAACTTCAAGGAATTCCTGTAAAAGCAGTTGCACCTACACATGGCCCTGTTTGGCGTTCTGACCCATCTAAAGTAATCGGTTTGTACGATAAATGGAGTAGATATGAATCGGAAGAGGGAGTAGTTGTTATTTTTGCATCAATGTATGGTAACACTGAAATGATGGCTGATTATATTGGACGCAAACTTTCAGAGAATGGTGTTAAAAAGATTAGAATTCATGATATTTCCAGAACTCATATTAGCCACTTGATAAATGATATTTGGAAGTATAATGGGTTAATTCTAGGTTCATGTGCATATAACTCGCAGATGTTTCCGCTAATGGAGCAATTGACCCGCGAACTTGTACATATGGGATTGAAGAATAAATACCTTGGCTTATTTGGAAGCTACAGTTGGAACGGAGGTGGTGTGAAAAACCTTAACTTGTTTGCCCAAGAGATTGGCCTTGAAATGGTGGCAGAACCAGCCGAAATTTATGGAAAACCTTCTGATGAAAAGTACCAACAATGCGATATACTAGCTAAGAAAATGGCTGAAAAAATTAAGAAATAATAAAAGACCCCAATTCGGGGTCTTTTAGTTTATATAAATATTGTAAGTATATAGTAAACAGTCGCACTGATAACTGCCGAGATTGGAATAGTAAATATCCAAGCCCAAAATATTTTAGTAGTTACTCCCCATTTAACAGCTGAAAGCCCTTTTCTTGCTCCAGCTCCAATAATTGACCCTGTTATTGTATGGGTTGTACTAACAGGTATTCCAAAATGAGTCGCTCCAAACAGAGTAAGTGCACCAGAAGTCTCTGCGCAAAACCCTTCGAAAGGTTTTAGTTTTGTAATTTTTTGACCCATTGTTTTCACAATTCGCCAACCTCCAAATAGTGTACCTAGCGCAATTGCAGCATTACATGATAAAACAATCCATAATGCAATTGGTGAATCTTTTGTAGTATAGCCTGTAACAATAAGTGCTACCCAAATTATACCCATCGATTTTTGTGCATCGTTGCCACCGTGCCCTAAACTAAATGCAGATGCAGAGAGTAACTGCAACCTTCTAAAATACTTGTCAACAGTAAAAGGAGTAAAATTTTTAAATATATGGAGTACAATAATGGAGATGATATATGATACTATCATTCCTAAAATTGGTGCAATTACAATAAATGCAACTATTTTGAGAACCCCACCTATTACAACTGATCCCAGACCTGCCTTTGCAATTGCGGCCCCAACTAATCCGCCAACAAGTGTATGTGATGAACTTGAAGGAAATCCCCACCACCAAGTAATTAGATTCCATGTTATAGATGCTACTAAGGCAGCTGCAATTACATTTAGGCTAATAACATCGGGATTAACAACTCCTTTCCCTATTGTTGTTGCTACTTTTAATGGGAAAATAACAAATGCAATAAAGTTAAAGAATGCAGCCATTGCAACTGCCGAAACAGGAGAGAGAACTTTTGTGGAAACAACCGTGGCAATAGAATTTGCTGAGTCGTGAAAACCATTGATGAAATCAAAGATTAACACTAATGTTACAACGATTATTAGGAATGTCATTTTAGTATATTTTAAGTTTACAGAACTATTCAAATAAATTAGCAAAACCAAAACACTGTCCTCATAATCATTTTAATACAAATTCCTTTAACCCATTAACCAGTACAATCCTAAAAATATTCCACATGATACAACTACTGTTACAGGAATGGTAACCGCCCATGCAATCAGAATATTTTTTACAGTTTTGTATTGAAGATTTTTTAGCCCTCCCTGTGACACCATGCTACCTGCAACACCTGATGAAAGAACATGGGTTGTGCTAACAGGTAACCCAAGTAATGTAGAAACTCCGATAGTGCTTGCAGCAACCATTTCGGCACTTGCTCCTTGTGCATATGATAGATGAGATTTTCCGATTTTTTCTCCAATGGTAACCACAATTCGTTTCCACCCAATCATAGTTCCTAAACCAAGAGAAATAGAAACCATTAAAATAACCCACCAAGGTGCAAACTCTGTAAAGGTTCTTAGTTCTTTAAGGTTATTTGTTAATTTTGCATTATCGTGTACGGTAAACCCATATTGCTTATAATCTTTATGGTTACTGAATAGCTTGTCACTATTCTTCGAGACCATAATAATATCTTTTCTAACCTCAAATCTTTTTGATGGAGCAATCTCATCTTTAGCATCAGATTCTTCAATTACTTTTCTAATATCACTAATGTCAGTTTTAATTTGCGAAAGTTTAACTTGTTCTTCTGTACTAAAATGTTTTACATCGACTTTATTAATGTATGTTTCTACTGCAACAACATTGCCATACATGTTGCTTATGTTTTTAGAAGAATCTATCGCAAAAAAGGCAGGGGCAAGGCTTATCAAAATAATCATTATTAAACCAACTCCCTTTTGCCCATCGTTTGAACCGTGTGAATAGCTTACGCTAGTACATGTAAGAACAAGTATTCCTCTAATCCAGAATGGAGGGGCCTTTTCTTTATGCGGCTCTGCGAAAAACTTTTTCCTTCGGATAACCCTTTTAAAAAGTGCCATAAGCAGCATTGTAACCCCAAAGCCAATAATAGGTGATATTAGAAGAGACAACCCTGCATCAATAACTTTTTTCCAGTTTAAAGCCACATGTCCATCTACATTAATAAACATAAAGGCAATACCCACGCCAAAGATAGAACCCAAAAGCGTGTGTGAACTTGAGCAGGGTATTCCTAAATACCATGTACCCAAATTCCAAAGAACTGCAGTTAGAATTAATGCGAAAATCATAGCAAGACTATGGTAGATGTTTTGATCTACAAGTATCTCAAGGGGAAGTAAGTTGATTATCCCCATTGCAACAGCTAATCCACCTAAATAAACTCCGAGAAAATTCCATAATCCAGACCAAATTACTGCTGTACGAGGTTTTAGTGATTTTGTATAGATTACCGTAGCAACGGCATTTGCAGTATCGTGAAAACCGTTGATAAACTCAAATACTAGTGCTGCAAGAATACTTGCAATTAAAAGAATTGTTAACCCTATGCTTAATCCAAACATTTTCTAAAATTTAATATTCAACGCAAATGTATTTCCTTAATATTACCTATAAGTTATGGCAATGTTAATTTAATGTTAACTGGATAGGCTAACTCTTTAAAATGCAAAAGAAGGAATGATTTATACCTTGCTTTAAAACCTTATAAAGATTCTAAGGCATACAAAGCCACAGCTATTTTTAACTTTATTAAGGTTTGTCAATAAACAAGATTTTCCTATTTTAGTGCAGTTTTATTGAAAAGGTTATTGCAATAATATATTGTTAACCTTATTTTATTAATTAAGCCTATAAAGAGATTTCGCTATGAAAAAGTTATTGATTTACTCATTGATTACAATACTATTAATTGGAATAGCATTTAGAGTTTTTTGCGGGATATTTGTAATACAGCCTATTGGCTCAATGCCTAAAGGAGCTACTTTTGTTTATTGGCGAAGTGGTATCGATTTACCATTTATTGAATCTGCTGATGGATACTTAGAGAAAAAAGGATATCCGGTTTCTGCATTTGCAAGAGGAACAGTTCTTATGAAATATACTGAGTCAATAAAGCAAAAACAGATAGTTAGGTTTGATTACAATGAAACACTTTACCTTCATTCAACAAATGGGAGGAAATATAATGAGTAAAATATAATACATTAGATAAATTACTATGGTTAAAAACGCTCATTTATCATGAAGTTTATGAGCGTTTTTTTGCTTAAAATCTATTACTTAAAGTTATAATGCTTTCGAATAGGCTTCTTTACATTCCAAACACACTTTAGCCCTTCCTTGAATGTCACAAAATCACCTGTTTTTACTGTAAAGTTACCTTCTGGTGTCTCTACATCGACTTCACCTTCTAAAATTAGACATTCTTCTTCTGAGTCGTAGTACCAATCAAAACGGGATACTTCTTTAGTCCATATTGGCCATTGGTTAATTCCTCTCTTTAAAATCTCATCGCCACTTAGTTTTTCAATAATAACTTTACTCATCGTTTAATCTTTTAACTTTTAACAATTCACTATTAACTTTATTTGGTAAAAATACAAATCCAAAACAATTCATAAAAGTTAACTATATATAAAGGTATATCAACAATCGTTTTTTTACTTTTGTAAAAATTTAAAACCATGGAATTTAATCTTAGCGTTGGCATATCGTTTATTGAGACACAAAGAGTAACCTCAAATACTACAGCAACTCATTATGGATCGGGGCTTGTTGAAGTTTTTGCTACACCCGCAATGGTAGCTTTAATGGAGAAGGCTGCTCTTAATGCTGTGCGTGAAAAATTGCCCGAAGGGTATAATACAGTTGGTGTAGAAATCTCAATAAAACATACAAAAGCAACGCCTAAAGGTATGAAAGTAAAGGCTGAAGCAACTCTTAAAGAAGTAAAGGATAATAAACTTGTTTTTCAAGTAATTGCTTGGGACGAGGAGGGCGAAATAGGAAGGGGAACTCATACACGAGCAATTATTGAAACAGAAAAATTCATGAGTCGTTTTCGTAATATTAAGTAGAAATGGATTTAAGTGTTTTTAAAAACCCTTCGTATCATAAGCATAACATTAAAGTTCATTCTTATGATATTGATTTTAATAGCCGTTTAAACGTTTTTTCGCTTTTTAACTATTTTCAGGAGATAGCATGGGAACATGCAGGAATTCTTCGATTTGGTTATAATGATTTATCCGAAAATAATCAGTTTTGGGTTCTTTCACGTATTCGAGTTGAGATCGAAAGACTTCCTCGTTGGACAGAAGAGGTTACTTTAATGACATATCCTAGAGGTATTGATGGTCCTTTTGCTTTGAGGGATTATGAGGTATTCGATGCCGAGGGGAATAAAATAATATCAGGGGTGAGCAGCTGGCTAATTGTTAATGCCAAAACACGTAGACCAGTAAGACCAACTGAATTGGACTTAACAAATGCTGTTAATAATCGTAGCGCTCTTAATGTCAACGCTTCAAAAATTGCAGATGTTAAACAAACTCCGATTTGTATTGATGAATTTACTGTAAAAGCAAGCGATATTGATGTTAACCTTCATGTAAATAATACGCGTTACGTAGAATGGGCTTACAATACTTTCTCGTTGGCTTATCACAAGGATAATCTGTTGAAAGCGGTTGAAGTAAACTTTCTTGCTGAAGGGAAGGAAGGAAATTCATTGAAAGTGGAGCGATATCATCTGTCGGATTGTAAAGATACTGTGGTAATTAAGCGTCTTGATGATCAAAAGGAGCTATGTAAAGTTTATTTTGAGTGGCAACCAGTTAATTAAACTCAATTTACTTTTACTATCCTACTATTTGCTAAATTAGCATCGGTTAAGTTTTTCATTACTAGGTGTTCACTAAAAATCTGAATAAGATGTTTACCCCAAATGATCTTGAGCAGCTGGAGAAGCATGGAATTAATCAAGATGATGCTAAACTTCAAATTGATAATTTTTGCAAAGGTTTCCCTTTTTTAAGGATAACTGCGCCTGCAACAGCTAGTAATGGAATAATTCGATTGGATTGTGATGAGGTAGATGATCTAGTTGATATTTATAAGGAGTTTGACGGATCGAGGGTTAAATTTGTTCCTGCGTCAGGTGCAGCAACCCGAATGTTTAAACACCTTTTTGAGTTTATTCAAGATTTCCCGACAAAAGGAGAGGAGGCACTAAAGGACAAAAGTTTTAACTCTACTTTTCACTTTTTCCAGAATATTAAAAAACAACCATTCTATTCTAAACTATACGATGAGCTTTGGAGTACAGGTTATAAAATGGATGAGCTCTTGGACCGAAAGTACTACCTCCCAATTGCTGAAGCACTTTTAGCAAAGGATGGACTTAACTATGGAAACCTTCCCAAGGGGCTTATTCTTTTTCATCAATATAAAGAGTTTTCAAGAACAGCACTTGAAGAGCATATAGTTGAAGGTGCTCAATACTGTCGCGATAAGCATGGAAACCTTAGGCTACACCTTACCGTTTCGTTAGAGCATTGGGTTGGTTTTGAAAAGCTAATTGATAGGGTTAGGGAGTTCTACGAAACGCATTACGATATTCATTTAGAAGTATCTTTTTCAGAGCAAAAGCCATCGACGGATACAATTGCGGTTGAAATGGATAATGCACCTTTTAGAAATCCTGACGGAACATTGCTATTTAGACCAGGTGGGCATGGTGCTTTACTCGAAAACCTAAATGATATCGATACAGAGCTAATCTTCATAAAGAATATTGATAATGTTGTTCCTGATAGAATTAAACCCCAAACCGTAAGGTATAAAAAGGCACTTGCCGGGTTGCTCTTAAGCTATAGAAATTTAATTTTCGATTATATTCAAAAACTGAACAGTATTGATGGGGATGACGATGAACTTTTGAATGGAATACTAGATTTTACAAAAAGCGAATTGTGCATTATTCCTTCAAAAGAGTTAAATACTAATGATAAGAATGCATTTAAAAAGTATTTACTTAAAGTATTAAACCGTCCAATTCGAGTATGCGGAATGGTAAAGAACCAAGGCGAACCTGGTGGTGGTCCTTTCTGGGCGGTAAACTCCGATGGTACAACTTCTCTTCAAATTGTTGAAAGCTCACAAATCGACTTGAGTGATTCATCCATTAAAAATATATTTAGCGAATCGACCCATTTTAATCCCGTTGATTTAGTTTGTTATGTGAAGGATTATGAAGGGAATAAGTTTGATTTACTCAAATTCCGTGATCCTGAAACGGGCTTTATCTCAATAAAAAGTAAGGATGGTCGCGATTTGAAGGCTCAGGAACTACCTGGTTTGTGGAATGGTGGAATGTCGGATTGGAATACAATATTCGTTGAAGTACCATTAATTACTTTCAATCCAGTTAAAACGGTGAACGATCTTTTACGAGAAGAGCATCAAGTAGGATTGTAAAAATGGTATTAATAGAATAAGTTCGTGGGATATTCAATGTTTGTAAGATACAATCCTTCCGCAGGTGCCGATGATCCTGCAAGTGAACGGTTTTGCAATGCTATAATTTGAGAAAACTTATCAACGCTTATTTTTTCTCTACCCACTTCAACCAAAGTTCCAACAATGGCTCTAACCATATTCCGTAAAAATCTATCAGCTGTTATATTAAAGGTAAGTAGGTTATCTCTTTCTTCCCATTGGGCTGAAATAATTTTGCAGTTTGAAGTTTTTACATCCGAGCCTACTTTGCTAAAGCTAGTAAAATCGATATAAGAGAATAAATGCTTTGTAGCTTGGCTCATTAATTCAATATTTAAATGACCATGGTACATCCACGCTAAATCGAGCCAAAACGGATCTTTATTTCTGCAAATTATATATTCGTAAGTTCGTGATGTAGCATCAAAACGGGCATGAGCTTCTGGCTTAACAACTTTTATAGATTTAATAGATATATCTAGAGGAAGTATTTGGTTTAAATGGTATAAAAAATCTTTCTTTTCAATAGTATCTTGATGTTCAGAATCGAAATGTGCAACAAAATATTTTGCATGAACCCCAGTATCGGTACGACCTGCACCAATTGTAGAGATATCTTCTTTTAGCAGAATAGATAATGCCTTATTTAGCACCTCTTGAACGCTATGCGCATTATCCTGAATCTGCCATCCATGGTAATTCGTTCCACGGTACGAAAGTTCTATGAAAAAACGGTTTACCAAATCCTAAGTTTTTTACAAAAATAGATAAATTGTGATATGTATGATGCTAAATAGGAAACGAATGATTGAGATGAGGAATGATGGAATAGGTTATAATAGTCTAACAGAATAACTCATTACCCTAATTGTCTATTAACCTTTACCCCTTAATTTAACATTCTTTAGAAAAACCAATAAAATCAAGCCATATGTTAACATTACATTAATTCCATTTAACCTTTTTTAACTTGTATAGGGCGTATTAATTGTGAAATTTGCGCTTATCAATTGTTACAATAATTGAAATAATAAACCGATATAAATACTTTGAACGATGAACGAAGTTAACACATTAAACATTAAAGAGTTAAACGAAAGGATTCGTCTAGAAAGTTCGTTTGTTGATATTATCAACATGGAGGTGAACAAGGTTATTGTAGGACAAAAACACCTTGTTGAGTCGTTAATGATTGGTCTTTTGGCCGATGGCCATATTTTATTGGAAGGGGTTCCAGGGTTAGCAAAAACTCTGGCTATTAATACTCTGGCTAATACCATTGACGCTAAGTTTAGCAGGATTCAGTTTACACCTGATTTACTTCCAGCGGACTTAATTGGTACTCTAATTTATAGCCAAAAGAGAGAAGAGTTTGTTGTTAAAAAAGGGCCAATCTTTACCAATTTTGTACTAGCCGATGAGATAAATCGTGCCCCTGCAAAGGTTCAGAGTGCATTACTTGAGGCTATGCAAGAGCGTCAGGTAACTATTGGTGATCAAACCTATAAGTTAGAAGAACCATTCCTTGTACTTGCAACTCAGAACCCAATAGAGCAGGAGGGAACTTATCCTCTTCCTGAAGCACAGGTTGACCGTTTTATGCTTAAGGTAAAAATTACCTACCCTAAGCAGGAGGAGGAGAAGCTGATTATGCGTCAGAACATCGCGAATACCTTTCCTAAAGCGGATAAGGTTCTTAAAACATCCGACATTCTTAAGGCAAGAAGTATTGTTCGTGAGGTTTACATGGACGAGAAAATTGAAAAGTATATTCTTGATATCGTATTTGCAACTCGATTCCCAAAACAGTTTAAGCTTGAGAAGTTTGAGAATATGATTAGCTATGGTGCTTCGCCACGCGCAAGTATTAATTTAGCTCTAGCATCAAAAGCTTACGCATTCATTAAGCGTCGTGGTTATGTAATTCCTGAAGATATTCGTTCAGTATGTCACGATGTACTTCGTCATCGTATTGGGTTAACCTACGAGGCTGAAGCTGAAAATATTTCAACTGAAGATATTATCTCTGAAATACTAAATAGTGTTGAAGTACCATAAACCAGAATGAAAACCTTTTATCGGAAAATACTCCTAGTATTAGTTATATGCATTATCGCTTTTTCAGGTTATGCTCAGAACTTTATTGGGTTGTACAAGCAGGATATCCGAAAAAAAGTTAAAGTGGATTACCCCGGATTTGTTTTCGAGAAAGAGGTTTTAAATGGTAATAAGAGCTTTTTAAAGTATGTGAACACATTTGATGAGCAAACCGTTTTATTCATTCTTGATGAGAATGGTTACTGCACCAAAATGGCTCGAATGTACAACTCTTGGCTTTTAGATGATTTAAAAAAAGAGTTTGATACAAAGTATAAAAAGAAAGGTTCACTTACTTGGCTCGACAATACTAGTGGAAAGGTTTATGAGATTGTAATAAAAAAGGGTGATTGGTTTATTACTGTAATTACCCGACCAAAAAAATAAAACGATTTTGGTTATATGGAAGCCACCGAATTACTTAAGAGAGTTCGTAAGATAGAGATAAAAACGCGAGGACTAACCAGGCACATCTTTGCTGGTCAGTATCATAGTGCGTTTAAGGGTAAGGGTATGGCATTTAGTGAGGTTAGGGAATATCTTTATGGAGATGATATTCGAAATATTGATTGGAATGTTACCGCTCGATTCAATCATCCTTTCATAAAGGTTTTTGAAGAGGAGCGTGAACTCACAGTAATGCTTTTAATTGATGTTAGTGGTTCTAGAATGTTTGGCTCAACAAGTATTCTTAAAAAGAACCTAATAGCGGAGATCTCTGCAGTGCTCGCTTTTTCTGCTATTCAGAATAACGATAAAATAGGTGCAATCCTTTTCAGCGATAAGATCGAAAAGTTTATTCCACCTCAAAAAGGTAAGACTCACATACTCCGAATAATTAGAGAGCTTATTGAGTTTGAACCCCAAAGCCAGCAAACTAATATTGCTGAAGCACTTCGTTATTTTTCAAATGCGATAAAGAAAAGATGCACCGCTTTCATTATTAGCGATTTTATCGATATGGAGGATAACTCAACTAACTTACGCTTTAAAGATGCCCTTACTATAGCTAACAATAAGCACGATGTTGTTGGTATTAGGGTATACGATAAACGGGAAACAGAGATGCCTTCAGTTGGTCTTGTTAAATTAAAGGATGCTGAAACTAATGCATACAAGTGGGTTGATACTTCTAGCTCAATTACTCGGAAATTGTACTCCGAATGGTGGGAGCAAACAAGTTCAGACCTTAAAACTGTTTTCTCGAAATGTAAGGTTGACTGGGTGTCTATCAGCACCGAAGAGGATTATGTAAAACCGCTTATCCTACTATTTAAACATCGAGGATAATTTTATTGACCTATGAAAATAAAACTACTTTCGATATTACTTCTTTTCACTTCAACAGCAATTGCTCAGGTTGATGACAATAATTCGCCATATCCAGTAAAAACAAAGCTTTCGAAGGAATCTATGCTTATTGGAGATAGGGTAGAATTAACTGTATCGGTAGTTGTACCACAAACACTGAAAGTTAGTTTCCCTGTTTTGAGCGATTCGTTGATAAAAGGTGTAGAGCTAGTTAAAAAGCCAGTTCTTAGTAGTATTAAACTTAAAGGTAATCAAACGGAGCAGATTATTAAACTTCTTATTACTTCGTTTGATAGTGGTAGCTACCAACTACCTGAACTGAAAATTGCTGTATCAGATGGAATTAAGACGGATACAATTAAGTCTAAAGCGTTGACGCTAAATGTTAATAGTATTCCTCACAATAAATCGATGAATGATGTCTTTGATATTAAACAACCGATTGAGGAGCCCATCACAGTTAAAGAGGTTGCTCCATGGGCGTTTGGAGGTCTACTGTTTGCTGGGTTGATTTTCCTAATTCTGCTATATCTAAAAAGAAGAAAAGAGAATAGACCATTCACATTTTTGCAGAAACATGTTGATCCTCCTCATGTTGTTGCACTTCGCGAGCTTGAAAAGATTAAAGATGAAAAGCTTTGGGCATCTGATAACCATAAATACTTCTATACAAGGTTGATTGATACCCTTAGAATTTACATTGAAGGACGCTATGGGGTTTTTGCAATGGAGCAAACTACCATTGAAATCCTTTCAGGATTAAAGCAGGTAGGTTTCGAAGATGAATACCTTTATAAAGAATTACAAGAGACCTTAACCCTTGCTGACTTAGTGAAGTTTGCTAAGTACACTCCTTTTGTTTCAGATAACGAGCAAAGCTTGAAGTTAGCCTTTGATTTTGTTGAGAAGACAAAACCAATTGAAGAGGTTAAGGAAACAGTAGAATCAGAAACTGCTCCAATTGAGAATAAAGAAGAGGTTGTTGAAATATCAGCTGATAAGGATAATAAAATAGATTAACGATGAGCCATTTAATTTTTGCACATCCAAAATTTCTTTACCTGCTATTGCTTATCCCTGCAATGGTAGCGTGGTATATTTTCCGTCAGAAAGATTCTAAGGCTAGTTTGCAGATATCTACCCTAAAAAGTTTTGCAAAAGTACCTTTTTCAATTAAGGTTTACCTTAGACATCTGCTATTTGCTTTACGTGTTGCAGTAATTACGTTGGTAATTATTGTTCTTGCGCGCCCTCAAACAACTAATACATGGAAGAATGTTACAACCGAGGGGATTGATATTATACTTGCTATTGACGTTTCAGGCAGTATGCTTGCACGTGATTTCTCGCCTGATCGTTTAGAAGCTGCTAAAAGTATTGGAATAAAGTTTATTAGCGGTCGACAAAATGATAGAATGGGTTTGGTCGTATTTTCAGGCGAGAGTTTTACATTGTGCCCCCTAACAACTGATCATGCATCACTTATCAATATGTTTAAAGACGTTAAGATGGGTATTCTGGAGGATGGAACAGCAATTGGTTCTGGTCTTGCAACCGCTATTTCTAGGTTGAAGGATAGCAATGCAATTAGCCGAGTTGTAATTCTATTAACCGATGGTGTTAACAATAGAGGAGAAATTGCACCGCTAACCGCCGCTGAAATCGCTAAAACCTATGGTGTTAGGGTTTACCCTGTTGGAATAGGATCAATTGGTACTGCACCTTACCCTATTCAAACCCCCTTTGGAATTCAATATCAGGATATAAAAGTAGAAATTGATGAAGAGATGCTTCAAAAAGTTGCTGATTTAACCGGTGGTAAATATTTCAGAGCTACGAATAATAGAGCATTAGAGGAGGTTTATACAGAGATTGATAAGCTTGAGCGTTCGAAGATTGAAGTTACAGAGTACAATAAACGCGAAGAGCGTTTCAGAATATTTGGAGTAATTGCTCTTGCTTTACTGGCATCTGAGTTTATCCTTAGAACAACAGTTTTTAGGAGTATACCATAGAAAGTGAAAAGTGAAAAAGAGGAGAACAAGAGCGCAAGAGAGTAAGAGAATAAATGAACATTTGAATAACTTAAAAAGTAAACTTAAAGATCATGTTTAGGTTTTCGCATCCAGAATATTTATACATCTTATTGCTAATTCCTTTGGCAATTGGCCTTTATTGGTTTGCTACAGTTTCACAAAAGAAAGCAATAAACCGTTTCGGCAACTTTGAAACATTAATGCTTTTAATGCCAGGAATGTCCTTTAAAAGGGGTTGGCTTAAAACAATTATAATAAGTGTCACAATAGCTTTAATAATCCTAGGTTTAGCTGGACCTCAATTTGGTTCAAAGCTAACAGAGGTTAAGCGCAAGGGGATTGAGCTGATTATTGCTTTGGATGTTTCAAATAGTATGATGGCAGAGGATATTCAACCTAACCGTTTGGAACGTGCAAAGCAAGCCATATCAAGATTAGTTGATAAACTTACCGATGATAGATTGGGATTGATCGTATTTGCTGGCGATGCTTACGTTCAGCTGCCAATTACTAATGATTATATTTCGGCTAAAATGTTCCTATCTTCAATAAATCCGGGTATAGTTCCCAAACAGGGTACGGCAATTGGTTCAGCTATAAATCTTGCTGCAAGTTCATTTAGTCCCGAGAGTAAAACAAGTAAGGTAATAGTTGTTATTTCCGATGGGGAAAATCATGAGGACGATCCAGTTGAAGCAGCTAAAAAAGCCGCTGAGCAAGGCATCTACGTTTACACAATTGGTATAGGTTCTCCTCAGGGATCTCCTATACCCGCATCGTCGAACGATTCGCAGCAATCATTCATAAAGGATAAGGATGGTAATGTGGTTGTAAGTAAGCTGGATGAAGAAACGTTATCGAAGCTTGCAGTTGCAGGAAATGGGAAATACATTAGAGCAACTAATTCACAGCTAGGCTTGCTTCCTCTATTCGATGAAATTAATAAAATGCAGAAAACAGAAATGAAGGAAAAGGTTTACTCGGAGTACGACGATCAATTCCAATACTTGTTTGTCTTTGCATTGATATTACTTTTTATCGAATTTTTAGTTCTTGAAAGAAAGAACAAATGGTTAACAAAGCTTAATCTTTTTGGTGTAAAAGGGAGATAACAGGATGAGAACAAAAGGAATAATATCATTACTATTAGCACTTTTAACACTATCTGTTAGTGCACAAACTGAGCGAAAATCAATTCGTCAAGGAAATAAAGAGTTCAGAAAGAATGATTTCACCAGTTCTGAGATATCATACCGAAAAGCCTTAGAAAAGAATCCCAAATCTTACAAGGCAAACTTTAACCTTGCCGATGCGCTTTATAAACAGGATAAGCAAGAGGAGGCAATTAAACAGCTTGATGGATTAACTTCATCAAATGTGAATGATCAGCAGAAGTCAAATGTTTACTATAACATGGGGAACTCTTATCTGAAACAGCAGAAATTGAAGGAGAGTATAGAATCTTATAAAAATTCACTTCGTTTGAATCCTAATGATAATGAGGCAAAATATAACCTTGCTGAGGCTCAACGTAAGTTAAAGCAGCAGCAACAGCAGCAACAACAAAACGATAAGAATAAGGATAACAAGGATAAAAATAAAGATAAAGACAAAAAGGATCAGGATAAGAAAGACGATAAGGATAAAGACAAGAATAAACAAGATCAGAATAAGGATAAAAAGGATCAACAGCAGCAGCAACAAAAAATTTCTCCAGAGGATGCTCGTAGAATGTTAGAGGCAGTTCAAAATAACGAAAAGCAGACTCAACAGAAAATTAAGGAACAACAAGTTAAAGCGGCTAAAGTTAGAGTTGATAAGAATTGGTAATGTATTTGGCAATACTAAGAGATATGAAAAGAATTTTTACGATTATCGGGTTTGTACTATTTACAGGATTCTCCTTTGCGCAGGATATTAAACTTGAGGCTTATGCTCCAAGTCTTGTTGGGGTTGGAGAACAATTCAGGCTTGTTTATACAATTAATAAACAACCAACTTCCTTTAACCAGCCTGATATAAAGGACTTTGAAATACTTGCAGGACCAAGTACATCACAAAGTACTAGCGTACAGGTAATCAATGGTCGTGTTTCACAAAGCGAGACAATAACTTTTACATATATACTAGAAGCTTCAAAGGAAGGAAAATTTACAATTACCCCAGCTTCAGCTCTTATAGGAAATACTGAATATAAATCTCAATCGATAAACATTGAGGTTATTAAACAATCCAGTAGTTCACAACAACCTCAGGGAAACGTACAGCAAGAACAAACCGAGACAAGAGGTGATGTACCTAATTCAGATCTATTTGTCGTAGTTGATGTAAATCGTCGCTCTTCTTTTATTGGTGAACCTGTAATTGCAACTCTTAAAGTTTTTACAAGAATTAACGTGGCTCAGTATGTTGATGCTAAATTCCCTGCTTTTAATGGATTTTGGAGTCAGGAGATTGAAACCCCTTCGAATTTTAGCTATCAAAGGGAGAATATTAATGGGAAAATATATTACACCGGAGTAATTAAGAAGTTTATTCTATTCCCTCAAAAAAATGGAAATTTAGAGATTGATCCATTTGAACTTGAGGTTTTATATCAACAAAAAGGAAATTCTTCACAATCAATATTTGATGATTTTTTTGGTTCAACTGAAACATATAGAAAAAGGTTAGTAAGTAAACCATTTACTATTGCAGTTAAGGAATTGCCTTCTAATGCTCCCGAATCGTTTAAGGGTGGTGTCGGTAGTTTTAAAATCGAACCTGTATTCGATAAAAAGAATGTAAAAACAAATGAAGCAATTACCTTAAAACTAAAGATTTCAGGTGAGGGTAATGTAAAATTGATAGAGACACCAAAAATTGAATTTCCATCAGGATTTGAGGTTTACGATCCTAAGGTAAGCGATAAGGTTGTTAATAGTGCCAATGGAACTTCCGGGTACAAACTATTTGAGTATGTTGCTATTCCTCGTAGTCCAGGAAATTTTAAAATTTCACCAATTGAATTTACCTACTTCGATCCTCAAAAAGCACAGTATATAACACTTAAATCACAAGAGTTTGAGTTAAATGTTTCATCCGATGGAACAACTCAAGCTAATGCTTCATCATATACCTACTCAAAAGAGGATATTAAATTTATTGGGAAAGATATTCGATTTATCAAAACAAGAAAACTGGGGGTAAAACCTTATGCAGAATATTTTGTTGGTTCGGGATTGTTTTATCTCACAATTATACTGATTCTGGTTGCTTTTGGTGCTGTAATTTATCTGATGAGCAAGCATCAAAAAGAGATGTCTAATATAATGCTCATTAAGAATAAAAAAGCGAATAAGGTTGCTCGCAAAAGGTTACAAGTTGCTGAATCGCATTTAAAAACAAATAACAGGGAGCTATTCTTTGAGGAGATTCATAAGGCAATGTGGGGTTATTTGTCCGATAAACTAAGTATTCCGGTATCTAATTTAACAAGTGAAACCGCTAGATTTGAAATGAGTGCAAAGGCTATAACCGATACTGATATTGAAGAGTTTATGCGAATAATTAGTGTTTGCGAGTACGCCCGTTTTGCGCCAAGTACCGAAACCTCCGAGATGAGCTCATTGTACAACAGTGCTATTGAGTTGATTAGTAAGTTTGAACAAAATCTTAAGAAGTAAAAATTGTAATTGAGTTACCAATTAATACAACAAAGGCTATGTTACGAAATATCTTAAATACACTTTTCTTTGGTCTACTAACGTTTGGTAGCGTAAGTGGTGTAAACGTTGACGCATTAATGGCCGATGCAAATAAGAGCTATACCGATGGAAAATTCCAAGATGCAGTAAGTACATACGAATCAATAGTTAAGCAGGGCTATCAATCAGATATTCTTTACTATAATTTGGGTAATGCGTACTATAAATCCAAGAATATACCAGCAGCAATCCTTAATTATGAGAGGGCATTGCTACTAAACCCAAGCGATGAGAATATTAAATTTAATCTCGACCTTGTAAAAACCTTTACTGTTGATCATATCGAACCGCTTCCCGAATTCTTTATGGTGACTTTCTTCAATAATGTTAAAAAATGGATGTCTACCAATGCTTGGGCATACACGGGAATGTTATTCTTTATAATCAGTTTGGTGTTGGCATATTTCTTTTGGTTCTCATATAGGCCTAATGTTAAGAGAATTACATTCTCCATTGGTGTGTTAACGTTATTGGTTACCCTATTTTCGTTTACATTCAGCATTCAGCAAAAGAATACAATTGTTAATCATAAATATGGCATTCTTTTCCCATCGGTGGTTGCAGTTAAGAGTTCACCAGGTGAATCGGGTAAAGATCTTTTTGTTCTCCATGCTGGGACTAAGGTTAAAATTGTTGACTCGGTTGGCGATTGGTACGAAATCCATATTGCCGACGGGAATATGGGTTGGATACTGAAAGATACTTTAGAGAAAATTTAATAAGATATTTAAACCTCGCTAATGCGAGGTTTTTTAATGCCGTTTATTGGGTTCGCAAATCTTTTCAGACTAATCCTCCGATAAAGACACACTTTATAGTTGGGGGTGAAAGAATATTTTTTACTACTTTAGATATTGTATTTATAATTATTTCAGAACAACAGCTCATTAATAAGTAATGTATATTGAATAAATTTAAATGATAATATGTTAATTAGAAAATTATACATAACTAATTTGCTATTAACATTCCTTTTCCCTTTTAATATACTACTTGCTCAAAGTAAAATAGGTTTAGTGTTAGATAACAAAACTAAGAAGCCGATTGAGGGAGTAAATGTTTTTATTAAAGGAAAGGGTGTTGGAACAAACACAAATCATAAAGGAGAGTTTTCTTTAAAACAATTCTTTGGAGCAACCGAAAAAGACACAATTAGCTTCTCGTTTGTAGGATTTGTTACCCAAAAATTTTGCTTATCAGATTTAAAGGTTTGTGGTTATATCGTGTTAATGAGTGAAGATTCAAAAGCCATTAACGAACTTGTTATTTCAACTAACATATTATTAAACTCTCAGGTAAAGTACAAACAATTATCATCGTTAAAAGGTGGTGTATATGGATTTGGCTTTGCGTTGGTTGACAATAACATCTGGGTAATAGGGGGAGATGAATCAATTACCAGTAATGGTGTTCAGGATATTGCAGTAAAATTTGGTAATTTAATAATGAAACCAATCTTTACATGGGAAAGCTATAGTAATAGGCTTAATATATATAATTTTCAAGAAGATAAATGGACAATATCAGAACATCAATTCGATAAAAGGGCTTATCACTCAATGCTCTTCTATAACAATAAAGTTTATTTATTTGGAGGTAAGACATTATCTAAAGATAAAAGAACACAATACTTAGATGATAAAATTGAAGTTTATGATGTTCAACAAAATTCCAAACTTATCGATAACAATAACCCTCATCAAGCTGTAAATTTTGCATCCTTCTTGTATCAGGATAATATTATTGTTATGGGAGGGTCGGAAAGGTTGAATAACAACGGTGAAAAAGTATGTTCCAAAAAGGTTCACATGCTAAACCTTAAAACAGGTTATTGGTTTGAGTTAAACGATATGCCTTGCGCAATGGAGGCAAAGGGTGTAATTGTAAATGATACAATATTTTTAATTGGAGGCTATGATACAAAACCGTTGGATGAAATTAGAACATTTAACTTAACACTTGGAAAGTGGAGCAATGAAGGTCAATTGATTTATGCCGTTCAGCGTCCGGCCTTAGCATACTATAACAATATTGTTTACATTTTTGAGAATGGTATTTTCCAAACCTATAACATTAAAACCAAAGAGGTAAAGCTTTATTCTATTGATTTGTTTTTGAATTCTCCTGAGTTTATAAGCACTAACAATAAACTCTATATTATTGGTGGGAGTGAAGCGGATGGAGCGAACATGAGGCCTTCGTCTGATTTGTATTGTATAGATTTGAGGGAGTTTGCGCATTCAAAAGTTTATGTTTCTAAAACTTTATAATTACCTTCTTTGAATCAATTAGTTCAAGTCTAACAAAAGGAAACAAGTATAATGAAGGTGTTATAGACTACAAAAAAATTTAATAGTTATGGATCGCTCCGAGATATTAGGACTTAAAAATTGCCATTTATGGTCTGAACAGTTGACTAAGGAAATGCTTTTTACATCGTTTGATAGTATAAAAAGTTATCGTGATAATTATCACAATACCAGAGAACTAAAGAAATGTAAGGTCTGTGGACAACTATATTTTTTTGAATATAATGAAATTATAGACTTTGGGGATGGAAATGATAATGAATACTATTCGTTTATCCCAGTTAATAGCATCGTAGATGCTGATAAATTAGATACTCTCTCTGAACTTGAGTTGACAAGTTATATTGGAATACACATGAATTTTCCACCATACAACTCTACTCCATTCTGGTTAAACAGGTAGGTAATCTCTATTCGCGATGATTCCTTCTTTGTCAATTTATGTATTCAGGTCAATATCTAACAAAGTTCGTTATTACTAAACATTTAAGCCAGTTAGGTGTTTCTACTGTAAAATTCAACTTACAATGAGAACTATACTTACAATAGCAGCAAGTCTTGTAATAGCAAGCTTTACTATGGCACAAAGCAAATCGTTTTACGATTTTACCGTTAAGGATATTGATGGGAAAGATTTCCCTTTATCGCAGCTAAAGGGTAAAAAGGTTATGGTTGTAAATACTGCATCGAAATGCGGTTTTACTCCTCAGTACGAGGTTCTTGAAAAGGTTTACCTCGACTATAAAGATAAAAATTTTGTGATTATTGGTTTTCCTGCCAATAACTTTCTTAGACAGGAACCCGGATCGAATAGCGAGATTAAGCAGTTCTGTACAGAGAAGTACAGCGTTACCTTTCCAATGATGGAGAAGATATCGGTTAAGGGTGAAGATATTCACCCCTTATATATATGGCTTACGTCCAAAGCACAAAATGGGGTGATGGATAGCGAGGTTAAATGGAACTTCCAGAAGTTCCTTATCGATGAGAACGGTAAACTTGTTGATGTTGCGTATTCTAGGGAAAAACCCGATTCTGAACGAATAATCAAATGGATAAAAGGAGAGAAATAGAAAGTATATATCCAATAATATAAACTCTGGTTAATGCCAGAGTTTTTTATTTGATATTCTTACAATGGGGGCTAAATTTGTAATAAAAAAAGAACATGTACTCAACCTTCTTAGATTCCAACCTATATTCCTACCTTGTACTTCCCTTGCTAATATTCTGTGCAAGAATATGTGATGTTACAATAGGTACAATCCGAATTGTCTATGTATCGAAGGGGCATAAGAAGTTCGCTC
>Ga0209099_1000074_pt1 | contig 110710 bp, 97 predicted proteins | sample AD_JPNHW2_MetaG_FD_184430 | JGI IMG/M metagenome (GOLD analysis project Ga0209099, IMG submission 184430) | Active sludge microbial communities of municipal wastewater-treating anaerobic digesters from Japan - AD_JPNHW2_MetaG (SPAdes) (version 2) | ecosystem: Engineered > Bioreactor > Anaerobic...
GATAATTTCGTCTTTGTCCATACTCACAATTGAACAATATTATCTTTATATTACTTAATTTTTCTGGTGCCTAAATAATATTTAATGGGGTGAAATTATAGGATATTAGACGGAGCTAAACACGTACGAATATTCTTTTACGGACAGGAACCAACATACTGGGCATTTGCATTGGATGTGTATAATAATTTGCTAAATTATATTTCCATAATTTTGTTAGCTATTATATTATATTATGTCATAAATATTTCTAGGTTGCTGGACTTAATCAGCTCTCCACCATATATAGAAAATTTAAAAATTAATATATTTGACGTGGACAGAATGGGTGGCCTCAGGCCTTTAAGGGATGTGATGGCTTCAGTTTCTGTTTATTATTTTATATTAATTATGTTCTTTATTATGTCTTGGTTAGTTCCCAATGATAAGGGCTATGGATATAAGGTATTGCCCTATGAGAGCGCATTTCTGATAATATTCTGGATTATCGGTGCGTCTTTCTTCTTAATTGGCTGGCATGCAATTCGCAGGCTTCTGTCTGTGAAGTTTGAAGACGATGTGAATCGCATCAGCGATCTGTGTCAATATAAAACTCAACAACTTTCAGAAAAGGCACTGGAAACAGATTTAAGCGAATCAGAGAAGCGCCTAAGCGAGATCTCAAAATCATTGGATGTCCTTCATAAGGAAAGAGAAAGGATTCTTAAACTTGGCGCTAAACCAATGGACATAAAGACTTTTCTCCTTTTTCTGGGATCATCTATCCCTTCATGCATTGCAATTTTGAAGACCCTTGATGATGCGAGAAAAATAGAACTAATCAATATATCATTTGATAAACTTTTATATATTTTCAGTAGTCTGGCGGATTATTTTAAATAGAATCCTGAAATAAAGGCAGACACTCGAGATCTTTCCTCACTATCGGAAACCATGGAGTACTAGGAAAGTGCGCATGCCAGCCATGGGCTGGCTTGCGGCCTCATATCGTGCGTCCGCTCTAGCTAATTTTAAGGAAAGCTTCTTCCCTAATGCTCGAAATGCATATGCAGCTCGATCTTGCCATCTCTCTCCGAGAAGCTGATCTTATCTGCATATCTGCTCATGGTGAACGCCGCGAGAGAGAGCGCGCTCGCTTTTTCGTCATGCATGAAATCGATGCTTGGCATGGCTGTAGGAATCTCAAAGGGCTTACCTTCATAGACCGCCCGAACATCCAGGTTGAACTCATCGAACTGAGCGCTCATGGAAATCTTCTTTCCAATCAGTCCCAGAAACGGAGCGGCATCGAGCAGCTCATTCATGGCGGCGATGCAGTTCATGATGACATCTCGCCTGGCACCCCATATTCCTCCCTGCTTTTCCATGACCTGAAAGATCTTCTCCGAGGTATCCGAAGCCGGATCTATCTCAAACTCCATCTTCTGGCTTATTCCCATGCGGAAGAATATGTTGAGCAGAACGGCACAGATAGTTGCCACTGCAAGAGATGACGAGAACATGGGCCGCAGCATTGGGTCCACACCTGTATATAGTCCAGGAATGGCGTCAAAAGAGAGACCGAAGATGATGGAAAGGCCTACTACGAAGGTCTTTCTGGAATCGATCATGCGGGACATGATGATTTGAACCCCTGCCATGATCATGAAGCAGACCGCGAAGATCAGAGAAGCGCCCATGACTGGTGTGGGCATGATCACAAATATGGCGGCGAGCTTTGGAAAGAAAGCTAAAAGCATGAGAATGCCTCCTGCCGCATAGCCGATGCGCCTGCTGGTTGCTCCGGTGGCGATGGCCAGGCCGATGTTGCTGGAAGAGACCGACTGGCCAAGAGCCCCCAGGATCCCTGAGGCCATGTTTCCGGCTCCGCAGGCAAGCATTCCCCTGCCAATGGATCGCATCTCTATTCTCTTCCAATCAGCGTCGTTGATCTTCTGGCAGGTGGTCAGATCTCCCATGGTCTTGAGCGCGGATGATAGGGCGGCTACAAGAAAAGGCACAAGCAATGCCGCGCTAAACGACATTCCAAATTTGTTTACCTCGGGGAGCTGAAACGATGGGGAATCAACTATCAGCCTGGCACTCTCTGCGGTCAGGATTCCTGCGGCAACCGAGACTGCATAACCTGTCACCATGCCGATCAGGAGCGAGTAAAGCCGCATTTTGCCTTTGCCCCAGACATTAAACCCCGCCATGACCGCTAGAGTGATGAGCGCCACAAGGAATGGCAGCGCTTGAACTTCCGGGTGGGTGCTGTCCACTCCGAAGAACTTGGGCACGGCGATTGGTATCACTTCCACCCCCACCATGAGAACGACTGTTCCCGTCACCTCCGGCGGGAAGAACTTGCGCATCCGGCTTACTACCTGAGAGAAGAGCGATTCGAAGATGCCTGCCAGGGCGGTCATGCCGAAAATGAGGGCGAGGCCCCCCGCCTTTCCGGCAAGAAGCGACGCCGGAACAAAGGCCGGGCCGTTTACCAGAGGGCAGAGATAGCCGGAGCCGACAGGTCCCCTATTCATTGACTGCAGAGCAGTGGAAAATCCGGTGGCCAGCATGGCCATACATATGAGATTTTGCGCGTCTTCAGGAGATGCGCCAATCTCCTTTACTATTACAACCGGAAATATGAAAGCAATAGACAGGATGAATATATGCTGGAATCCAAGGAGCAGCGTCGTCGCAAGAGGCGGTTTGTCGTCAACTCCGTAGATGAGATTGGTCGGTTTTCTAGCCATCCTGAATTTCCCTGCCTTCAAATATTTGATTATGCTTGATTGAATTGCCCTGATTTATGCTGCACGGATATTTCAATCTGCTGTAAGTTTACCCAGTAACCTTGATCACCACAGCGGTAATATCATCCGATTGCTCCACACCTTCCGCAAACCCTGCCAGATCGCGCAGGATTCTATCCAGTATCTCCTGAGCAGAAAGGTTGGCAGCAGCCGTCAGGGCGGATCTGAGACGTCTCTCACCGAATAGATCCTCCATTTTATTCATGGCTTCCACAATGCCGTCAGTATACAGGAGCAACACATCCCCGGGAGCAAGGCTCACCTGCCGCTGCTCGTATTCCATTTCCGCCATCATCCCCAGGGCTACGCCGGTTACATCCATTCTCTCTATGCTCTTCAAATCAGCTCGAAAGAGCAGAGGCGGATTATGGCCTGCATTGGCATAGACCAGTATTCTATCGAGCAGGTTCAGCCTTCCCAGGAAGAGTGTCACGAACATGCCTGAGGTATCTGAGCCAGATTCGTCAACGATCATCTTATTGGCGCATCTCAGCCTCTCAAATCCGCTTCTCAATGGAGCGGAACACGCCCGGACAATTATCCTTGAGAGGGCCATGAACAATGCCGCAGGAACGCCTTTTCCGGATACATCGGCGATCACGAGTTGCAGATTGCCATCCTGCATGGCAAAATCGTAAAAGTCTCCGCCCACCTCTTTTGCGGGAATGGATGTGGCTGCAATATCAAATCCATTCGGAGAAGGAATCTTTCCGGGAAGAAAGCTCTTCTGAATATCAGCGGCTACTACCAACTCAGCCTTTTTTATCTGCAGCTCCAGCTGGTATCTGTCCCGTTCTCTCATGGTTTCCCTCTCCCGGATGACATTTTCTATGATGAACGCAAATATGAGCATCCCTGCTCCATTGGCTAGAATCATGGGCCCGAAGGCCTGTGATACCACATCCATTGCCATATCGAAAGGCTGGGAGATGGCCAGAGTGAGCAGCATATGAAACAGCTCGAAGAGGAGTGCAAAAGCAGTGGAAAATGCTATGCCGGGAAAACGGCCCTTGCGCCTGTAAATGATGCCCCCGATTATGCCTGCCAGGGCGGCGGCAATGCTGCAAGCAGGAGCAGTGAATCCTCCCTCCGAGATGCGGAATGCCGCACCTATAAGTCCGGCGCCCAGTCCCACTACAGGCCCGCAGGCGAGCCCTCCGACGAGTGGTCCAAGATCACGGACGCTGATGATAGCTCCGAGGAAATTAATGCCAATTATCGAGCCGTAGATGGAGACCATCCCGAAGAAAATCGCGAGGAGCATCTGGCTTTTAGTTGTCGGCTTGCCATCGATTACATCATTAAACTGCCGGCTGCGGGAGATCAGTAGAGCAGCTACTATGATTACGCTTACTGCCTGGAGCAGTACCAGGGAATCGCTGATCAGTGAGTTGGCCATCAGAGCTGCCCGCCGCATTTATTTATCATCTATCTTTGAAGACTCTTTATCGCCTCTTTGTGACTGGGATAGATGGAGAAAAATCTAATGGCTCCGGTTAATGAGAAGACTTCCTTGACAAACGGCTGCAAAGCAGCGAGGAGCAGATCCCCTTGGTTTTTTTTGAGCTTATTCAGCGATGCCATGAGCACCCGCAAGCCTGAGCTGCTGAGATATTCCACCTTTTCCATGTCAATTACCAGAAAATTCCCGTTATTATCTATCAGTCCAGCTAAAGCATTCTCAAGGTCTTTGGAAGTCATTGCATCGATCTTGCCGGATACTGTGAGAACCGGAATATCATCGATCAGGCTATGGATAATCTCCATCTTGCTCATGATAGAGACCCTGGGGCTCCAAACTTATATTCCTTATGCGAGAATGATCCCAGCGGAGAAATGCCACGACACCAAAAAAGATAATACCATCAAGACTAAAAAGGGGAATGCTGCTGAAATAAGAGCATGACATCGTTAAGCGATACTAAAAACAATTGCCGCGGAGGAATCTCATCGACAGATGCTTCTTTACAGGGAGTAATCGACTCCCATTGCCACCTTGACTTTAAGCAGTTCAACAAAGACCGCGATGCTGTGCTGGATAGGGCCAAAAAGGCCGGCTTGATCCATATGATTAACTCCGGAGTGGACTATTCCACTAACACCAAATCCCTGGAGCTGGCCAGAAAGTATGATTTCATCTCTGCCACACTGGGGCTCTCACCCAACACCCTGGAGAGCATAAAGGAGCCTGAACTGGAGATGCTTATCAAGCAGATTGAAGAGAATGCCGGCCAGGCTGTGGGCATAGGCGAGGCGGGACTGGATTATTATCATTGCAAGAATGCTCCCGGAAGGCAGGCGCAGGCAAAGGTCTTTGCAAGGGTCATTGAGATTGCCAGGACCCTCAATAAGCCGCTGGTGATCCATTCTCGCGATGCCGAGCAGCCTGCCCTGGAGATGGTAAAGCACCTGGACAAGGTCGTATTTCACTGCTACAGCGGCTCGATTGCAACCATGAAGGAGGCCATTGATAGAGGGTTTTACATATCTCTCGCGACCAATACCTGTCGGTCCCCTCATCACCAAATACTGGCTAGAAATGTATCGATGGACCGGTTGCTGGTTGAGACCGATAGCCCCTTCCTCTCCCCTCGCGGCGGCAGAAATGAGCCGTCAATGGTAATCGACTCGGTACGCCTTATTGCCAGGATCAGAGGCATGGAGCCTCAAGAAATCGCCCGGATAACTGCAGAAAACACCAAACGAATTTATAACATCTGATAAATCTATTAAGAAAGGGTCAACATGAATCGGATACCAATTCAGTTCGAGCATATCATGAGTTATCTGGGCTCCAAGAAGGAAAAAGGGAGAAAGAAGATCGGACTGCTTGTGGATGGTCCCAATATGCTCAGAAAGGAGTTTCAGATGGATCTGGAGGAGATCCGGGACATCCTCAAGGATTATGGCGATATCAAGATGGGAAAGGTGTTCTTGAATCAATATGCTTCTGAGAAACTGGTCGAGGCGGTTGAAAATCAGGGCTTTGACCCGGTGATCTGCACCAGCGATGTGGACGTGAGAATGGCTGTGGAGGGTGTGGATATGATCTATAATCCGGTCATCGACACCCTCGCACTTGTGACCCGGGACGCCGATCTAAAGCCGGTGCTCATGAAAGCCATGGAACATGGCAAGGAGACGATCATCTTTGGGGCAGAACCGGGCTTCTCTGTAGCCCTGCGAAATTCCGCGGATTATGTCATAGTCTTGAGAGACGGCCAGTATGTGCCGGAATGATCGCTGCTAAATGATAAAAGGAAACCAATAGGGAACATGTCAATCAGTAGAGTGGATTTCAGACGGCGAGACGAATGGGGCGAGCCGATTGCCGAAAACGGGTGGCGAGGCTATATCCCAAGGGGTCTCCCTGTGAGCTATTCCGGGCTAATATTATTAGCATGCATCGTGGTATTCCTGATCAGCCTGATCCTTCCTGGCTTCGTGTACAACTATCTGGCTTTAAATCCGGAATATTTAATGCAAAGGCCCTGGACGCTCATCACATATATGTTCGTGCATGCTGATTTTAATCATCTTTTCTGGAATATGCTCTTTCTCTTCTTCTTCGCCATGGAGCTGGAAAGGCGGGTGGGCGAGAGCAAATTCTTGCAGATCTACATCCTCTCAGGGATTGTGGCGGCCCTTGGCCAGATGATGATATCCGGCGGATCCATGGTGGGTGCGAGCGGAGCTCTCTTCGGTGTGCTGGGATGCCTGGCGATGATTGCTCCCGAGATTCGCATATTGCTCTTTTTTGTCATACCGATGAGCATTCGTGGAGCAGTGGTTCTATTTGCGCTTATTGATTTCCTCTCAATGAGTTCGGCGGACAACATTGCTCATATGGCTCATATCGTGGGGCTGCTGGTGGGATTGGCTTATGGGCAGGCGATGAGAAGGTCGCCAAGCTACTATTGGCAGTAGCAATTGGGGATTTGTACCAATTTTTTTAAAATGATTCAATTTGTAAGTTTGATTAGTAAATTGGTGCGTGCAACCAATGATGAGAATTGAGGCGATATTGCTCAGTGCATGATTATATTAAATTAAATTTTCCGCCCTGGGCCAAACGGCATTTGGACCAATCTTTTTATACTTCCAGATACCTATTGAAAAAGGGAATGTAGCAAGAAGGCGATCTAAGAGCATGATGTCCATAGCAAAGGGATCGGTCGGAACAATTGTCGGAGAGACCAATCCATTAGCATTTAAGTTCATTATCAACAAAGAGGTTGGCCGGGGCACATACATCAAGGCCAAAGCCGATGGAAGAGACTGGGCCCTGGCCCAGGTTGAGGACATCAAACGATCGAACATCGCCTACAGCGTGAGCCAGCTCAATGATGCCGCCCGAAATTACGATTCTAAAGAGATGATGATCGCCGATGCCAGGGTAATCGGAATATCCAGCAACGGCAAGTTGCATCTTCCCACCAGCCCCGCCCGACCTGGTGACCCGGTGTTCATAGCCGACGAAAAGCTCATCAAGGCAACACTTGGCCTTTCCAAGGGAGATATGTATGTGGGCATGCTGCAGGGCTATGATATCCGGGTGGAGCTGGATGCCAATACCCTGGTGCAGAAGCATTGCAGCGTTCTTGCCAAGACCGGCTCAGGAAAATCCTACACTGCGGCTGTGATCCTCGAGGAGCTTTTGGAAAGAAAGGTGGCTCTGCTGATCATAGATCCTCATGGCGAGTACGCCTCCATGAAGGAGCCCAACAAGGTGGGAGATTTCTCTAAATACAAGGTCAGGCCGCGGGGTTATGATACCACCATCTACACTCCCGGCGAGATGGCCATGAACCCCAGAGCAGACCGGCCTTTTCGCTTTAATGGAATGAACATGTCCGCCAGAGAGGTGGCCAAGATGATTCCTCACGAGAGCAGCAGCAGCGGCCAGCTGGGATTGCTCTACGAGGCGATCAGTGCCCTGAGGGCGGAGACGGATGTCTACACTCTGGAAGACATCATAGATCAAGTGGTGCGAAGCAACTCCAAGGTGAAGTGGAATCTGGTGAGCCAGATCGAGTCTCTCCTGGAATTGGGTCTTTTCTCGGGAACGGAAACGCCAATGGAGGAACTCCTGCGTCCGGGAAGGGCTGCGGTTATCGATATGACCGGCATCCTCCCGGAGCTTCAGGCTATGATAGTATCCAGGCTGCTAACCGACGTCTTTGAGGCCAGAAAGCGCAGGCTGATATCACCAGGAATGGTAGTAGTAGAAGAAGCCCATAACTACATTCCGGAGCGGGGCACCGGAAACGCAGCGTCAACCAGCATCATCCGCACCATTGCCGCAGAGGGCAGAAAGTTCGGCATGGGACTGATGATCATCAGCCAGAGGCCGGCCCGGGTGGATAAAAACGTCATCTCCCAGTGCAATACCCAGATAATCATGAGAGTTACCAATCCTAATGATCTCAAGGCGCTATCCAAAGGCCTGGAGGGAATGACCGGGGACCTGGAGGAGGAGATCAAGAGGCTTCCGCCGGGGGTGGCCATGCTGGTGAGCAATGAGATCGAGAGGCCCATCACGGTAAATGTCCGGCCGAGGAAATCCAGACACGGCGGAGTGAGCACTCAGATCGTGATCAAAGAGAAAGGGGCAGCCTCCGGATCGCGAGATTCCAGGAGCAAAGACAGGAGATCAGGCAGCCCGCCTGCATCGCCCGCAGGGTCCAAGTCCGGCAGCGGCAGGCCCAGGGAAAAGAAGGCAGGCGGCCTGTTAAAGAAGGTTTTTGGGGCGAGGAAAGCATAATGAGCAGAAAGTTCAGTGACCTTAAGGCAAGCGACCTGGCTAAACTGCCAGCACTAACTTATGATCACTGCCAGATTGGTGCAGAGGTCATCTACCTGCACCTTTTTAATAAGAAAAATATGCACTGGTATCTGGCGGAGTACGGCTCCATCAGCCGGAAGTTCTTTGGATTTTATGAGAATAAGTCGGATGGGATCTGCTCAGGGCTATGCAGCGTGGAGGAGATCGCTCAATGGGCCAAGAAGGGAGAGGCCTGGGAGCCGATAGTTGACGAAGACTGGAAACCGGTTGTTGCGAGGGATATTCCAATTCTCACCGAATATGTGAAGCTGATGATCAACCAGCCGGACTTAACATAATCCTTAAGACCTCAGAGAGCAAAGAAGATCAGCGGTTATGAAATCCAGTAGATACGAACTGCCAGCAGCCTTAGCTCTTGTGATCTCAGTGGCATCCATATTCTTTGCCATTGATTCCCAGGCCATAATAGATGGCGGGGAGGGACTGAACGCTGACCAGCTCATCGATGCCAGCAGAGGCACATATGTCTTTAGTAATGGCATGCCGGAAAATCCCCAGGTCTCAAGGAAGCTGTGGAGCGAGGAGACTGGCATAAATTTCACCATGCCGGGCAAGCTAACCGGAAGCGGAGCCAATCCTCAGGAGGCGCGCAGTTCAGCAAACACCGGAGAGACGCCCTCCAATCAGGCGGAAAGCGCCGTAAACTCGGGCCAGGAAAAAGCAGCCTCTTCGCCTGAGCAGATCGTCTCGCCAGCATCAGCTTCTGCAGCAGGCCCTGCATTGGACTCTGCATCAGGCGCTCCTACCCCTAGCCTGGCAGGAAACTGGTCTTTTCGGCTCAAGGACAACAAGAACCGATTCGTGGCGGTCAGGCTCTACCAATCCGGTAGCACCCTTCTTGGCTCGGGAAACATGAACGATGGCGGCGATACCCTGAAGGTTCTAGCTTCAGGCCTGATCTCTGCGGATAAGCTCTATCTGGATGTAATATCCTCCGGAGTCGTGAACCTTTACCGGCTCGGCCTCAATCTGAGCGGCAGCTCAGCATCCGGGGAGTACCGGGGATTTTCAACCAGCGGAGAAGCGTGGACTGGAACCGCTGAGGGGACGGTCACGAAGACACTGGCAGCCAATTAATGTTTTTCCCAGCGCAAAGTTTAATAGGTTTTGCAGATTAACTCACTTTTAAGATAAAAGCAATCTATGTTGTTTACGAAATCCTCAAATGCACCAATTCAGGAGAAATTGAAAATGATGAATAAATATGCACTGCCGACAGCTGTCGCAGTTCTCATTCTGGCCTGCTCTGCTGCACTGGCATCTGAGCCCAAAGAGATCACCGTATTTACCGCTGCCTCGCTTACCGGCGCTTTTGGCGAGATAGGCGGGATTTATGAAAACGAAACTGGCATCCATGCAACATTTAATTTTGATGGCTCGCAAGCTCTCCGCACCCAGATAGAGAATGGAGCCCCTGCAGATGTCTTCGCTTCCGCCAACAAGAAGCAGATGAATGCTCTGAAGAGCAAGGGGATGATGAACAACAGCAGCATAGCGATCTTCGCAAAGAACAAGATCTCGCTCATCGTCCCCAAGGACAACCCGGCCAGGATCAGCAACCTATCCGATCTGGCCAAACCCGGCATCAAAATCGTCATGGGAACGAAGGATGTCCCGGTGGGCGACTATGCTCTCCAGATCATAGATAAATTGGGCAACGATTCCTCATACGGCAAGGACTACAAAGAAAAGGTGCTCTCCAATGTGATATCACAGGAGACCACAGTCAACTACGTAGTAACCAAGGTGGCCTTGGGCGAAGCCGATGTGGGATTTGCCTACGTATCCGATGTAACCGAGGATCTGGCAAGCAAGGTTGACAAGATCGACATCCCGGATGAATACAATATCATCGCTGAGTACCCCATGGGAATCCTCCAGCAATCCAAATATCCGACTGAGAGCCTGGATTTCATGAAGCTGGTCATGTCCGAAGAGGGAAGCGCCATCCTGGAAAAGTATGGCTTTTCTCCAGCAGCAAGCATCCCTGAGCCAGCTGGAAACGGAGCATCTGCCGCCACAGCACCCGTTGCAGGAGCCACGGCTTAGAAAGAATACAAGCCGAGGAAGCGATCGATGACAGTATAGTTTGATCATGTGACTGTAGTGTGATCATATAGCGTGATCATTTGAAAGAGAGATCGATGGATTCCAACCAAGACATTGGCCGCCGGCATAAAAGAAGCAACTCTGATGCGGCCAGTAGAGAGCAGGAAAACATCGATTATCATTATTCTTTTTGCAGCCGGAATCTGTTCATTAAAGCCATTCTGGCCGTTTTGCTGATTACTGCCATAAGCTTCATAGCTCTCCCTGTGCTGGCGCTTTTTATTAAAAGCCCGCTTTATACCACTCTCGGATCTCTGCACGATCCTGTGGTGATAGATGCCCTGCGCCTCAGTCTCATCACTTCTACCATTACAACCCTGGTGGTTGTGGTGATGGGAACGCCCATTGCTTACGTTAGCGCTCGCTTTCATTATCATGGAAAGGAGTTTGCCGACTCTTTGATAGACCTGCCAGTGATCATGCCTCCGGCGGTGGCAGGAATTGCCTTGCTCATGGCCTTTGGCCGGATGGGGATTGTGGGACGGCACCTGAATGCATTGGGAGTCAGCATAGCTTTCACCACCCTGGCAGTGATCCTGGCTCAGACCTTTGTCTCATCGCCTTTTTACATCCGCCAGGCCAGAACCAGCTTTGAGGATGTGGACCCGGCCTTCGAGAATGCGGCCCGCACTCTGGGCGCTTCCCGCTTTTACACCTTCTTTCATGTCATCCTGCCCATAGCGATGAACGGCCTGTTCTCCGGTGCCATCATGGCCTTTGCCAGATCGCTGGGCGAGTTCGGGGCCACGATCATGTTTGCGGGAAATTTCCAGGGACGCACCCAGACCATGCCTCTGGCCATTTATACGGCAATGCAGGGAGATCTGGACGTATCACTATGCCTTGCCATAATTCTGGTGGCCATCTCCTTCGTGGTGATCGCCCTGGTGAAGATCCTGACCAGACGCGTGTACAAGAATATTTGAAACAATCGATAAGAGGAATATCATATGCTAAAAACCGATACTGAGATATATACCATCACCTCTGCAATTCTGCCCTATCAGGAACTTGTGGATCAGGTATGGGAGAAGAACCTCTGCTCAGGCTGCCGGGGCTGCATCGCCGTCTGCCTGGCCGGAACTCTCGAATTTGACCAGAAGGCAGGCCGGCCCTATCAGATGAATCCCTGCGTGGAGTGCAAAGCATGTCTTGATGCCTGCCCGCGTCTGAAGGCCAATGCCGACAAAATCGCCACATCAAATCTCCTGGGAGACTATTTGGAGATCAAGAATGCCAGGTCGATGACCGGCGGAGCTCACTTTCAGAATGGAGGAGCAGTCACTGCTCTTCTCTCTGCAGCTCTTGAGGAGGAGCTTGTGGACTGTGTTCTGGTCATGGGACTGGACCGATGGACTCAGGAGCCATACCCGCGGGTGGTCTACGAGTCAAAGGATCTGGGCAAGTGCGCAGGAAGTAAGTACACGAGCAACGCAATTCTCGAATCAATGAAGGATCTGGTCAAGGATCAGAGCATAAAAAATGTAGCCCTAGTGGGCACCGCCTGCACAGTGCAAGCGGTAAGTCTGCTCTGCCGGTCTCAGAATGAATATGCTGCAAAGCTTGCACAAAAGGTGAGGTTCCTTCTGGGCCTGTTCTGCTTTGAGGCATTTGATGATTGCCTGATTGCCGAGATCTCCAGGCGCATCGATGCCCCGACCTGGAACATCAGCAAGATCAGCGCAGGAGAGGGACAGATGAACATCACCCTTCGAGACAGAAGCACAAGAAGCATTCCCCTTCCTGAGCTGGCAAGCTTTGTGCTTCCGGGATGCAAAGCCTGCACCGACTTTACAGCCACGCAATCAGATATCTCCATCGGAGGGGTGGGAAGCGCCCCGGGAATGAGTTCGGTAATCGTCAGGACGGAGAAAGGGTTAGGGCTCTTCAGGATAGCAGAGGAGATGGGATTTCTTGAGGCCTGGGATGGGGTGAATGCGGAGGCCATTGAGAGGCTCTGCAGGCTGAAGATGAAGAGAATGCAGAGCGTTTGAAGCGAGATATCGAGAATACGGGATATGGAGCACTGCTCGGTCTGAGATGCCAGGCAGGCGCGGGCAGGCTCCCCCGCATGAGCGCATGGGCACGTGTGAGCTGCGTAGCATTTAAAGTCGAAAGGAATAACTCTAGAAGGCTCTCCTGATTTCATTAATCCTAAATCCAAAACTGGTAGTATTAAGAGAGCAAAGTTGATCCGTTGAGCAAGCTCATGAGATCTCCAGAGTCTACGCATATGGACAAAAATTAGTGAAAGTAGAGATTTCATAGAATAGACCTATTATGAATCCAATTCGTGCTAATGCTACAGATATTGATCAATGGGCAGACCGGCGAGAGGCTCAGGCCACACTACCAAGGTTAATGAGACGGCTTGTTTTAGCCAGTGTTACGCGAGTGGAATCTCTTTACTTTAGGTCAGATGAAGGAATTCAGCTCGCAGGTTGGGATGGAATTGTACAAGTTCTTGTGGGTAACGCCCATGTGCCAGATGGGCTTTCGGGCTGGGAATTGAGTACAAACGCTGACATTAGGGGTAAAGCAGATGGTGACTATGAAAAGCGATCAAAAGATCCACATCCATTGAATACCTCAAATGCATCATTTGTATCTGTTACAGCTAGACGTTGGAGTAACAAAGAAACATGGGCTGATGAGAAACGACGTGAAGGAGTCTGGAGGGATGTTAGGGCTTACGATGCTGACGATTTAGACACCTGGCTGGAAATGGCTCCTGCGGTCGACCTCTGGTTTTCGATATTGCTTGGCAAACGACCCACTGGTGCAGTTGATCTGAATAGCTTTTGGGATTCTTGGTCGAAAGCAACGCGTCCTCAATTGATACCTGACCTGCTGATCGCTGGGAGAGAAGACAACCTCCATAAGATTCACCAATGGCTTCGTTCAGGTCCTTCCATCCTGGGTTTGCAGGCAGATACTCAGAATGAGGCGATCGCATATTTCATCGCAACTCTATTTAAAATGCAGAAGGAGGAACAAGAGAGCATTTTTGCCCGAACAATTATAGTAGAGGATGCAGCCACATGGCGCCGGTTAGCCATTTGCAATTATCCTCTCATTCTTATTCCTACCTTCTCCGATCGCAGCATGGTAGCCGCAGCTGTTGAGATCGGACATAGCGTGGTCTATCCATTAGACCGAAGCGAGCCAAGTGTGGGAAACACTTTATCCCTCACTCGCATTAGCCGTGAGGAGGCAAAAAAAGCATTGATCGCAATGGGCATAGATGAGCCTTGGGCGAGAGCCCTATCTTCACTCGCCTGGCGAAGTCTAGGAGCCTTGAGGCGCAAGTGCGCCGTTTTCCCCAATGCCCTAACACCTGAGTGGTCAAAAAAGCCTGAGATCGCTAGATCTTTGCTTCCTGCGCTACTTGCAGGGAGATGGGATGAGAAGAATATTGCTGATCAAGAAGTGATCGCATGTCTTGCAGGATGCGAATACTCTACAGTACGCGAAATCCTCATATCATGGAATCAGAAGCCTGATCCTCCGGTGCGCTTAGTCGATCATACATGGATAGTTGCTGCTAGAGAGGATGCTTGGCTTCTGCTTGCCCGCTTTTTGACTGATGACATATTGGAACGGTTCAGAGCTGCAGTCATAGGCGTTCTGGGGGAGTTGGACCCTCAGTTTGAACTCCCATTAAGCGAGCGCTGGTTAGCAAATATCCATGGAAAAACGCCCAAGCATTCGGTTTATCTTAGAGGTGGTCTGGCTGAAACATTGGCTTTGATGGCTGCATCGAAGTCCGGGCAAAGTTGGGCAAATAGCATTGTTAGTGGAATACTCGATCTAGCAACTGACTGGAAGTTATGGGCCTCATTATCACCGTTTCTGCCATTATTAGCAGAAGCGGCACCAGAAGTCCTTTTGGAGGCAATAGATAATGATCTATCGTCCACAAGCCCAAGCTTAGTGCATCTTTTTATTGATTCGGAAAGCAATCTTTCGCAAAGCTCGCCTCATACTGGTCTTTTATGGGCATTGGAAGTGCTGGCTTGGTCGCCAGATTACTTGAGCCAGTCTGCCCTATTGTTAGCAAGGCTGGCACGGATGGACCCCGGCGGCAAACTCTCAAATCGGCCTCTCGGCAGTTTGCAGATGATTTTCCTCGCCTGGCATCCCTGCACAACTGCAAGCCTTGAACGACGATTGAGAGTCCTAGACATAATAGGTCGTCGTGAACCTCATGCGGCATGGAATCTCCTTGCAAGTGTGCATCCATATGCTCATTCTGTAGCTTTTCCTACTGACAAGCCTAAATATCGTAATTGGATAGACGATAAGGATCTTTCTGTTCCAATAGCAGATGTACTTAGAGCCTCTACGGAGATTGTTCGCAGAATTCTAAAGGATGTTGGTACAGATGGCACCCGCTGGCGTACCGTTATAGAATTACTTGATGACCTTCCCAAGATAGACTTCGAAGCGATCATCGAACATTTGCTTTCAATGGACCTTGAAGCCCTTCCCCAACACGATCGTCTCATGATATGGAATGCCTTGCGTGAGCAGCTCTCACATCACCTCCAATTTCCTGATGCCAAATGGGTTCTCCCACAAGTAGCTATTGAACGCATAAGACAATGCTATGTGCGGTTTGAACCTGGGGATCCGATTCTGAAAAGAATCTGGCTCTTTTCCCGCCGATGCAGTTTTCCTGAAGGAGGCGCTTCTCGTGGGCGAGAGCGTGAAAATATGATAAATCGGGCTCGCACAAGGGCTGTTGAGGAACTCTTCGATATTGGTGGACATGCAATGCTGCTTAGATTATCCTGCAAGGTGGATGATTGCTATTGCTTAGGATGGTCTCTCTCCCAGAGCAGAATATTCGACAGACAGGAGACTATGTTCTTGAGCCAAGGTTTGGGCTCGACTGAAGCAGCCCAACGTGATGCTTTCGCGGGATTACTAAATGGCCTAGTTGTTGTCAAAGGAAAACAGTGGCTTGATGCTTTGCGTTCGAGCGAGATATGGAATAAATGGACTTTGCGGCAGCGTGTTGATTACTACATAATGCTTCCGTTTGTTCAGAGCACTTGGGACGCTTTAGAAAAGGAAAATGGCGAGATTGAGCACTCATACTGGTTGAATGTAGGCATAAACGGGCGCGGCGATCTGCAGACTAAGGATTGCGAACTTGTTACTGTAAAGTTAGCTGAGCATGGACGACTGGGATCCGCAGTTGATTTCATTTCCCTTTACAGAAAGAAGATGTCCAATAATGCCAAATTGGTTGCTGACGTGCTCGATCGCGTTATCCGGGATGATAGTACCGAAAATATAGATTGGGGATCTATGGCTTATGAAGTGAGCGAATTATTGGATCTCCTGGAAGCCTCAAATGAGATCGAAGAAGCGCAAATTGGCCAATTCGAATGGTACTTCCTTCCGCTGCTTCGGAATCATGGGCGACCACCAAAAATCTTACATAAAGCACTAGCCAAAGATCCCGAGTTCTTTGCTGAGGTCTTGAAATGGCCATACCTAGCCAAAGGCGAAGAGCCTGGTGAGCCTAACAAAGAAAGGAGCATTCGTGCTCGCCTTGGATACGACCTTCTCCAAAGCTGGATACAACCACCTGGTGTCAATGAAGACAGAAGCGTGGACCACAAAAAATTGGCATCTTGGATTAGCCGAGCCCGCGAGTTGTCACGAGCAAATGGTAGAGGAGACATTGCTGATCTTCATATCGGCCAAGTGCTTGCACATTATCCCAATGGCATTGATGGAGTTTGGCCACATGAAGCACTACGGGACCTCATTGAGGATTTGGGAAATGAGAAGATCGAGAAAGGAATTATCATGGGCATTTCTGAGAGCAGAGGCGTAACGTGTCGCTCTTTTTTTGAAGGCGGTGATCAAGAAAAGGCAATTGCTGAGCGCTATATCAATTGCGCTACCATCCTAAAAGATAACTGGCCACGCACCGCTCGCCTCATGAAAAAAATAGCCGATGAATTTGAATTTGAGGCCAGTCTAGCGGACAGGAAGGCCGAATTGGACGAAGAAATCATGGGATAGTTGGTAGTCAATATCATCCTGATCCACGACCTTCCTAATCTATCCTGCATCTGTGAACGGCCCTGCTTCTCAGAAAAGAAAAAGATTGCGCTTTGTAGCAGTGCCCAGGATGAAGACTGGAAAATATTATTACCTATCCCTGCGCATCCTCCCTCGTGAAAAACCGCGAGGTCGCCGCCCTTCTCTACCAGATGGCAGAGCTGCTTGAGCTTCATGCCGAGAACCGCTTCAAGATCATCGCCTTCAGCAAAGCAGCCCGGGCCATTGAGTCTCTTCCCGAGGACATAACCGTCGTCTGCAAGGAGAAGAGACTGCAATCCGTTCCCGGAGTGGGAAAAGCCATCGCCCAGAAGGTGGAGGAATACCTGAGAACCGGCAAAATAAAGGCTCATCAGGAGCTATTGGCAGGAACGCCTCCGGGGCTGGTAGAGCTTCTTCAGATCTCAGGGCTCGGCCCGAAGACAGTCTCCCTGCTACACGAAAAGCTGAATATCACTAACCTCCAGGAGCTGGAGGCAGCCGCGAGAGAGCACCGCATCAGAAGGCTTCCCAGAATGGGGCCGACGCGAGAGACGAACATTCTAAAATCCATTGAAAGATACAAAAAACGCAGCACCCGCATTCTCTACAGCACCGCCGAGCCCATTGTAAACGATATTCTAGCCCGCTTGCGGGGAATGGAAGGCCTCGAGCACATCACCGCCGCAGGAAGCTTCCGAAGGGCGAAGGAGACTGTGGGCGACATTGACATCCTGGCCACCGCCAGTCGGCCGGAAGAGGTCGTCGCCGCCTTCGTGCGCATGCCTCTGGTAGAGGAGATTTTGGCCCAGGGTCCAACCAAGGCCAGCGTCATTGTGCAGGAGACGATTCAGGTCGACCTGAGGATAGTGGAGCACCAGTCCTTCGGAACCGTTCTGCAGTATTTCACGGGCTCAAAGGAGCATAACGTCCGGCTGCGTCAGCTGGCCCTCAGCCGGGGCTACTCCCTTAGCGAATACTCACTCACCCGCCTGGCAGACAGCCGGGATCTTTTCTACGATAAGGAGGAGGATGTCTACTCCGCTCTGGGTCTGCCCTACATCGCTCCGGAGATGAGAGAGGACCGGGGTGAGATAGAGGCCGCCCTGCGGGGAGCGCTGCCCCAGCTTCTGGAGCCAAAGGACATTCGGGGCGATCTGCATGTTCACAGCGACTGGTCGGACGGCAGGGCTTCTATCCTGGAGATGGCCAACGCCGCTATAGCTCTGGGCTACGAGTACATTGCCCTCTGCGATCATTCGCCTTCCGTTGGCATCGCCGGGGGCCTTGACCCTGAGAAGCTGGATTCGAAGATCAAGGCCATTGCTGCCGTCAACGAGGACCTCCAGCAAAAGGGGATCGACTTCACCGTTCTTGCGGGAACTGAGGTGGATATCAAAGCCGACGGCAAGCTCGATTATGCCGAAGACCTTCTGGAAAGATGCGATGTGGTGGTGGCATCGGTTCACATGGGATTGCAGCAGTCGGAGAGATCGATAACCGGAAGGCTGATCTCTGCAATTGAAAACGAGAACGTGGACATCATTGCCCACCCCACAGGAAGGATAATCGACGAACGTGAGGCCTACGAGATGGACATGCAGGCGGTCCTCAAAGCGGCAGCCAGGACAAAGACCATCCTTGAGATAAACTCCTATCCCAGCCGCCTGGATCTGAACGATGTCAACAGCCGCGCCGCCAGAGAGAATGGCGTTATGCTCTGCATCAACTCCGACGCCCACGATGCCGGACAGCTATTGAACATGAAATACGGAGTGAATGTGGCTAGGCGGGCGTGGCTTGAGAAGAGGAATGTGCTCAACACATTGCCTCTCCAGGAGCTGCGATCTTTTCTCGGTTGCTGAGATAGGCGGTGGCAGAGCTTGATCATTTTTCTGTGGCTGATTCCCAGGGCGCTGAGCCAGGCGCAGGAGCAGCCTGCAGGAAAAGCCCAAAAACATGAAAGGCTTATTAACAGGGAAAAGAGAGAGCCGAGACTATGAGATTAAACAACCAAGCCAAGGTCGGGCTGGTAACCGTTGTCTGTCTGCTCTGCCAGGGCTACATCTTCTCATTCATCCTGAAGCTGGAGCCCCATCCTTTGATATCGTTTGTGCCGCTTTTGCCTTATATCGCCTACATTTATGCCCGGACGAGCAGAACCTGGTACTTCAACAGGCCCATTTATTGGATGGCCGCGGTAATCGGCTTGACAGTGCTGGATATACTGCCCTTTGCATTGGGAATAATGCAGTAAAAAGAATAAACAAAGAATGAGCGAAGGCCTGTTCACCAGGCCCGCCTCATTACAGAATCGGCTTGCTCAGTATTTCGTAGCTATCTTTGTGCGGATTGATGAGCAGCTTCTCTGCAATCTCCCTGGCTGCCATCTCTGCTTCCGGCCTGAGGGTATCGAAGTAAAGCTTCCAGATGGTCGCCTTCTTCACATCCACAACATTGCCGAAGCCCAGACGATTGCGCAGCCGCTCCCGGACGGATATGGCCTCGCCATCTTCGATATGCAGCGCAACTTTTACAGGCACGTATTCGTCCTCAAACCGAAGCTCATCGATAAGGGCTTTGTAGCTCTCTTTATTCTCGTTGACCAGCTCCCTGGCAAAGCTCTTTGCCAGCTCTTCAGGATTGCCGGAGTCGACCTCGATAGAAAAGAGGCGCTCCTTCTTGACATCGGCAAGGATGCTCCTGTAGCCCAAACGCCGGACGAGCGTGTTCTTAACGGTTGCAGCCTCAGCATCAGGTATCTTGAGCCAGACGCGCAGATTGATATTCTGGTTGGGGTTCATGCGTTCACCTCGATGTAGCGCTTCATTGATTCGAATACTCTTCTGCCTGGACCGGCCTCGTCCGCTCGCTGTTTTCTCGGATCGAAAGCAGGAAGCTGCCAGGCGAAAAAGGCCCTTTCCGGGTGAGGCATCATGCCCAGAACGTTGCCCTGCTCATTGCAGATGGCGGCTATGCTCTCAGTGCTGCCGTTTACATTGAATGGAAACTCATTTATGATTCGCCCATTCTTATCGCAATATCGGAATATCACCTGCTGATCGTCGTTGAGCTTCTTGATCAATCCGGGAGTGGTTGTTACCAGATTTCCCTCGCCGTGAGCGATTGGGATCTTAAGCAGAGCCCCTCTCTCGATGTCAAAGGAGCCGCTGCACCTTTTGGATGGAGCTTCATGGCGGAGGTTAACCCAATCGCAATAGTAGCCACGCCGGACGATCTTTCCCTTGGAGACCATCACATTCTGGGCCAGAGCCATATCCACATTGGCTACAGCCTTCCTGCTCCCGCTGCCTATGCCCATGAGGCCGCATTTCTCGCTATCTTTATCGCAGGTTTTGCTCTTGCCGGGAAGCAGGCCCGCCTCTACCAGAATCTGAAATCCGTTACAGATGCCGAGAATTGGTTTGCACTTTTCTGCCTCTTCCTTCAGGGCGCTCATGACCGGCTCCTTGGAGGCTATGACTCCGGCTCGAATCCTATCTTGATAAGAGAAGCCACCCGGTATGACAAATCCATCAAAGCCAGACAGCTCGCCTGCAGGCCGGTTCCAGCGAAAGATCTCGCCATCCATGCCCACTGCCTTCACGGCCACCAGCGTCTCAAACTCGCAGTTCGTTCCAGGGAACTGCAAAACTGCTATCTTCATCTCATCGCCTCCACCAGGCCAGAGACCCAAGCATTCCTCGCCTCATCCAGGTCCAGGTCGGCTACAGACTCGCTTGATCTTGATATCACAATTCTTCTCTTGCTTGAAACCGTTCCGATTTGCATCGGCTCCAGATCATGTTTCTTTAATAGCTCAATCAGCCGGGCTTCGCTGCCCGCTTTTGCCTCCAGGACGAATCCCGAGGATTCGGAGAACAGGATTCTGTCAGTTCTCATGCTGACGTCCCCGCTCTGCCCGCTAGCTGCCGCCAGGTCAGCCTCAAAGCCAAACCGGGCCGGACGGACCAGAGCCATTTCGCAAAGGCTTGCGGCAAGACCGCCGTTGGAGATATCATGCGCCGCAGCCAGAAGGCCCTCATCGATGGCATCGATAACGGCGTAGATCATATTCCTCTCCAGGTCGAAGCGGACGATGGGCACATTGGCTCCTGTTACACCCAGAATGGTCTGGTAGTACTCGGATCCGCCCAGCTCGTCAAATCTGGGACCGATAAGAAAGAGCTTGTCACCGGCTTTCTTCAGATCCATGGTGATGGCCTTGGAGATGTCTTTCATGATTCCCACGCAGGCTACCACCGGCGACGGGTCCACCGATCCATCTGGCGATTCGTTATAGAAACTTACATTGCCGGAGACGATGGGAACCGGATGCTGCTGGTCCTCATATCCCTTGAGATAGAGGTTCTTGCAGGATTCAGCCAGGCCCTTGACGCCCTCCCTGAACTCCCAGAATGCCTCCGGTTTTTCCGGATTTCCGTAGTTCAGACAGTCGGTGAGAGTTGACGGAACGGCACCAATGGCGGCCACATTTCTCATGGCCTCCGCAGCTGCTGTCGCCCCACCCCAGTAGGGGCTGATGCGTCCGTAGAACGGATTGGAGTCAACGGCCAGCGCCACTCCGAACTTTTCTCCTCGAACAGGCGCTATGAGGCCGGCATCAGCTTCGCCTGGCCTGATTACGGTGCTGCCCATGACTTCGGTATCATAGTAGCGGTAGACGTGCTCTCTGGAGGCAATATTGGGAGATCGCAGGATCTTGAGCAGCACATCATTGTAGTCTGCCGTCTCGACAGGATCCGGCTCTGTGGCCTTGATGGTGCGCGGCAGCTCCAGACGATTGTAGCGGATTCCTTCTGTGAGGTGCTTGATTGGCACATCGCAGATCATCTCGCCTTTGTAGCTAACCCTGAATCGGTCACCTGTATTGATCTTTCCCACAACGCTGGCTCTCGCGCCCTCGTAGACATTGGGCAGGTCCCAGTCCTCGTTGTAGATCTTAAGGATCTTCTCGCGCAGCTCTGGAGGAGATATTATCAGGAATCTCTCCTGGGTCTCGGCGATGCTCAGAACCTCACCAGGAAAGTCGGCTGCTTTGTGCATGTCATCCAGGTTGATATCCATGCCGAAGCCTCCGGCGGAGCCCATCTCAGAGGTGGCGCAGGTAAATCCGCCGCCACCCAGGTCCTTGAAGCCGATCTCGACGCCCGCCTCCCGGACGAGTTTGAAGAGATCGTCGTTGGCCTTGAAGAGCACGTTCTTCAGGAATGGATCAGGGATCTGCACAGCGCCCCGGTTAGTCTCCTCATCCTCCTTTCGCAGTGCCTCAGAGGCGAAGGTGACTCCGCCCAGGCCTGATGAATCGGTTGGCTTTCCGATCAGGATCACATCGTAGCCATTTTCGCCAGCCAGGGGTGGAGCCCGGGAGCGAATGATCTGGTCGCGCCGCACTATTCCCAGGGAGACGACGTTGACCAGGCAGTTATCATCGAAGCTATCATTGAAGACGATGTCCCCGCCCATGTTGGGAACTCCCAGAGCATTGCCGTACTGCCAGATTCCGTCCACCACGCCCTCTGCCACCCAGCGCACCTTGTTGGCCTTGGGGCCGTAGGGATTGCCGAAGCGCAGGGGATCGGCGGTGGCGACGACTGTCGCCCCCATGCAGTTGACATCGCGGACGATGCCGCCGATGCCGGTAGCTGCGCCCTCATTGGGCAGAACTTGGCTGGGATGGTTGTGGCTCTCGTGGGAGATGACGACGCACCATTTGTCGTCTATGGCCACAATTCCGGAGTCTTCAACAGGGCCCATGACCACATTGGGGCCATCGGTAGGAAGGAATTCTCGAAGGGTGGCTCGGGAGCTCTTGTAGGAGCAGTGCTCGGACCACATGGCATCATAGCAGAATAGTTCCGTGAGGGTGGGATCTCGTCCCAGCACCCCGGCAATGGTGCGCGCTTCCGGAACGGACATGCCGATGCCGGCGGCGCGCAGGCTGACCTCTACTTCAGGATCGGAAAGACCGATTATCTTCAATTCAGGTACACCTCTGGTTAGCTGAGCTATGGTTGGCATGGTGGCATTATCAATTTATCGGATGGGGTTTGGGAGAGAAGGGTGTTGTGAAAAGGTATGAAGAGAAGGGCAGAGGATTATTTCATCAGGGAAAATTGGCTTGTCTGTCATTTCCGGTCAATATTGCAGGCAGTTGCACTATGAAATGCAACTTCATGGGTAGTATGTGATTCATCATGGTTAATCTTATAAGTTAAGCGATCTATCATCATCGGTAGTTTAGGAGGGAATATGACCAATAGGCCTATCGTTCTGGCAGTGATCGTCCTCGCATTGATCAGCGTGGCCTGCAGCGCAAATTACATGTATGAAAAGGCATCCGTCAAGGGTGTCGGCTACAAGAACGTAGAGATGATCGTATCCACCCAGACCGGCTTTAACGGCCAGAAGCTGGTAGAAAAGGAGTCCGGATCAGGCAACGTCGTCACCGAGAAGACCGAGCTTGAGGCTGAGAGGCAGCTTATAAGAAATGGCACCGCAATAGGCTTTACTTATTATTACGGCCCGAACGGCCAGCTTTATAGAGCTGGTTTGACATGTTTTTGGCCAACTGGGATTATGTGCCCGATGGACTACATCAACTTCACCAAGGAGGCTGAGTTCGAGTACATGCCAGTCTCCTATCAGACCGGGACATATGACCAGAAGTGGGTCGAGAAGCTGTGTGTGCAAAGCTATAGAATCGGTGCAGTGCTTACCGAGATGTACACTCATGCCGAGCACCTGCAGAAGGCCACCGAGGTCAAGACCAGAGGCTACAGCAGTATTGCCTGGACACCGGATCCTAATGGAGGTTGGACCTACTATAATGATCCCACTCCATTGGGTCTATCAAATAGCGGCTGTCCTTATTGTTGCACAGGCGTCCTTGAGGCCAACCTGAACAGCAATGCTATCGGCGTCGCCCATATCGGCTGGATCTCCAGGGACCCGCAGGCTGACGATCAGCTCAAGGGCCGCCATGCCGAATATGGCCGCAGTGTCGAGGACCTGACAGGCGTCTTCTCAGTCGAGAAGTTCATCCAGCTTTGGGGCAACTCCACCTGCGGAGCCATCAGCGTTGACTGGCTGCCGTGCGTATAATTGGTCGCAAATCCCGCGTCCCTTTTTTTGGCCGGCAAGCTAAACGGCCCTGAACCTGAAGAGCAAAATTGCAGAAAAAAAGAGTTATATGGTCAATATGGATTCGCCTTTATGCTTTCTTGAACACTCCGCTTCCTGTAACCATTCCGTTGATGCCGACCTCCTGGTAGTTTAACTCAATCTCCGTAGGCGAGATCACGTCGCCCCACCAGTAACCGTTCTCGTCAACCATTGTGATTGACTTATTTTCGGAGCACAAGACGCCCAGCACAACTTCCTTAGACAAGGGGCTTAGGCCTGGAATCATCGTCCCCGAAAACGATCGTCCTTTTTGCTCTGTGATGGTCAATTTCAATTCTTCATTAGGCCAGTAGGAGACAGTCTCATTCGGCAGCCACGCGGTATTCTGGTCGTATCCGACAAAATCCATAACTCCAGACCAGTTGCCCATCATATCCGGCAACTCAGTTGCCATCGCTGGAATGCAAAGAGCCAGCAATGGCACCAACGCCAATATTTTCCTCATGTTAACTACCTCATCCAAATAGCCAAATTTCCGTGCGAGGTGTCATTATACTACTACCTATTACAATTTAAATTTTCTGTAAATAGCAACTTTAACGCCTGCCATCTTCGATCTATCCAGAGCCTTGCCTGATGCTCGCCAAAGAATCTAGCAGCGCTCATGGACAAGTGAGAAGTTCCCTATGGAGGGAGACAGCACATATGGCCAGTCAGATCGGGATAGACTCACAACGGGCTGGAAAGCAGCCGCCCGCGGTAGCCGGCTCCCTGGCATTCGGACGTTCCCAGTACCTCGCACCGTGATCATCGCCGAGCTCAGGACCTTGAAGGCGGATTTTGACCGATTCAAGAAGGTGCACAAGGAATTTACCGCTAGGACAACGAATGAAATTGATGAGCTTTTCGCGAAATTTGAGCAGGAACCAACTGAGATGCAGGCCGACCAGGCAAAGGTCCTCATCTGAATAACCAAATAGTTGGAATTTAGATAATGTGCGGAGCATCGGTCTTGAACCGATCGGAACCCTTGGGGCGTTTGCGCCTAGGGTACAAAGCTCAGATGGGCATTCGAACTGGCAATTGGAGCATCAGTTGATGCTCCACCCCAGGGGCTCCAATTATCCAGCTCGTGATTCTTTCCATAGACATTATCGCCATCACACCCATGATGACCAATAATATTCCACTGCAATACATCGACGACATCAGATATGTCGTTCCTATACCGCTAACTATCGTACCAACAGTCATTAAAACCACCTTGATTCCAACAGCTGCCAGTTCGATACAGCCCATCTGAGCAGCACCCCGCGGCTCCGCACTGCTTTAAACTTATTCATCCCATGCTTATAAAAACATTCGGTTATATCACCTGATCGTCCCTGGCACCTATGTTGAACTCGGTCTGTAGTGAGATGATAGAGAGCAAGATACAAGGAGGTGCATAGCCAGCAAACCGAATTTGAAGGGTATCGTGCCCGTGCGGCAGAGATCGCAGAAGAATAGCAGCTCTTGAGTGGGGCAAAATCCAGCCTCTGCAAAGGGATCGATGCGATATCCTCAAGGCCCTTTTGGCCGCGAACGGTGGCAAGATGCTCGCGAAGGATGCCCGGCAACAGATGAGGCTGCAGGCTCGACCTGACATGAAGCAGGCCCTCATTGCGAAGACGGCCATTTGCCAAATCGGGCACATTGCTTCTGAATCACGCTTGAAAGTCCTGAGAGGTGCTGCCTCATGGCAGCCTTCGGAAAGCACCTCATATGGCTGAAGACCTAATGCGGTCTCAAGAGATATGCGCCTTAAATGGCGCAGTATGCCTTAAGTCAGCTATACCCAGAAAAATCCCGCCCATGCGGGAGAGGCGCAGCACATGGCTGAGGCACAGGAAAAATTGGCCCCGCATCTCCGGAGCGATGGGTTCCCGTAAGACGGATACTGTGGACGAATCCCGTGCTGTTTGGCCTTCAAGCCAGCCTTAAAGTCAAGCTTCGGGCAGGTTCAGGCCGTCTACCGAGGTGATTGGCTCTTCTGCAAAAGGGCGCTGTGGATCGGCGCTGGCCTGCTCAAATACTTCGATTATATTATTCTCTGAATATGCGATACTAATATCCGATCAATGATAAAAGCCATTTGCTCAAACCTTGCTCTGATCCAGAACCAAGTCCAATGGCCTTATTGTAGCATTCTTTGGCCTCTTTATTTCTTCCCATAGCTTCTAAGACCATACCCTTGTTATTCCAAAGGTTTGCGTTCTGAGGATCAAGCTCTGTAGCTTTGCCTATGGCCTGCAGAGCCTCTTCATATCTGGTGAGGTTATAAAGCTCGCAAGCCTTATCACTCCAGGCCATTGAATGCCTCGGGTCCAGCTCTAAGGCCTGATTATAGCACTCTAAGGCATCCTCCTGCTTACCAATTTCTGCCAACACCAAGCCTTTGCTGTGCCAGAGATCGGAGTTATTAGAATCAAGTGCAATAGCTTTGCCTATACAAGAAAGAGCTTCATCATATCGTCCCTGGATAAAGAAGATGTTGGCCTTATTGCTCCAGGCGGTTGCAGCCAAGCCCGAATCAAGCTGAATTGCACGGTCATAAGATGCAAGAGCATCTTCATTTAGACCAATCATCTTTAGAGCTATACCTCTATTGGACCAGGTCACAGCGTTGTTCGGATCCACCTCATTAGACTTGTCTAGAGCATCCAGCCCCTCTTGGTACCGGCCCAGGCCAATCAGCCCCAATCCTTTGCCAGACCAGGCGGAACCCAACCCAGGAGACAGCTCGATGGCCTTTTCACAACAACGTATACCCTCATCATACTTGCCAAGACCACAGAGAGCATTGCCTTTGTTAACCCAAAAAATTGCATAGTTTGCATTGATCTCCAAAGATTTGTCACTGGCCTGGATGCTATCCTCGTATCGTTCAAGGGCGATCAATAATTTGGCTTTATTCCCCCAAGCTTCGGCATCTTGAGGATTCAGCTTCAGAGCTTTATCGTTGCTCTGCAAGGCTTCTTCGAACCGGCCCAAATTTCCCAAAACGACCGCTCGGTTATACCAGGCATCCGCATAATTTGGGTCCAGTTTAATGGCCTCATCGCAGCTCTTGATTGCTTCATCGTACCTTCCTAGCTTATCCAGATTACTGGCTTCGTTAAGCCAGCCCATTTTATAGCTCGGATCTATCTCCAGAGCTTTCTCTCGACACATCAACGCCTCCTCATAATTCCCCATAGCTTCGAAAACTGAGCCCTTGTTATTCCAGGCAGCTTGCTTCCTCAAGCCCAGATCAATAGCTTTGTCCATGCACTTTAAAGACTCATTGAACCTGCCCAGATCACAGAGAGCGAAGCCCTTTTCAGTCCAAATTTCTGCATCCGAAGAATTCATCTGCAGAGCAGTATCGTAGCACTTGATGGCCTCCTCGAATTGACCTTGGGCGCTGAGGAAGTCCCCTTTGTCCTTCCACAACGTAGCTGATTGAGAGTCCTCAAAAATCTGTATGGGATTTGTCTGCGCTTGAGCTATCACGCAAAGGGCAGTTAAGGCCATTAAACCGAAAAGCGACTTTTTTTTCATTTTTATCCCGATAAGAACTAGTCAGAAATAGATTAAATAATTTTTCTCGAAGACGCATCGCTTAAATTGATCGATAGATGTAGGTCAGCGCCGTGGATTTGCTGACACTTCGGTGGATCCTCGCACCGTCTTGGTGATGAAGGAGACAGGCATTGACATCTCCGGCCCAACGCTCCAAGACCTCCTCTGTGTTTGGAGATACAATTTTCGACTAGCGGCCGCCGTCTACGACCCGACGGGAATCGGGCTCGTTCCACAAAGGCGGCCATTTGCCCTAAATGGTAGTGTCACATTATCGCGAAATCGTGGCAATGATGTGACGCTACGCAAACAGCAGTATGCAATAAAGCAGTCTTGAGGCGATACTGAGGCACACCATTGAGGGGCGAGAATAGCATATCATCCTTGCCGCAGCATAGCCGCCCACGAGTATGGATTGTTATGGCTAATATGGTTAGCGCCTTGTACCTAAAGTCACATTTGCACTATGCTCAGCTTTGCCTCGACTTCCTGGAAAATAGCCGGAGCCGCCCCAAGGATATGGACATGCAGCCAGCTCTGGCCGGCCAAAAGGCTCCCTGGATAACTGTATGCCGAAAGCCGGAAAAGTGCCCCCAGCTCAGCTGGCCTAACAAGTCTCCAAACAAAAGATCGGCTACAGGAGTAATTGGATAACTGGTTGATTAATAACTACATTTGTATATGTTTTGGCTCACCTGAGAAAGGACACGTGGGGAGCCAAAACATATACGCAAGTCTCAATTCAGCAAGAACCTCTTATCATAGAGCGATCTCAATTCAATCCAATGCCTCTTATCATAGACAACTAAGTGTTTATCATTATTAATAGATATAGTTAATTGCGGTAACCAAATGTGACCAAATTGATTTGAACTAGGATCCCTGCTTTGCTTTTTACGGGACCTCGATGGCCTGCTCCTGCAATTTGGCCAGCTCCGGCCTGCGCCTCTCCTGGATAGCATGCCGTTTCTCGCAGGCATATCCCGGCCATCCAGGGAGATGAGCAAACGGGATCTGCCCGGTGCAAAAATTCATGTAGTTAGAACGATCGTACATCTTCGGGAGCTGTCTCTCTGAGTCGAATAATTCTTATCCTGGCGATCATCCTTATCATGACTGGATTAGCTGCAGGTGCATCGGATAAGAGGATCGTCCAGGCCAGCGAGGTGGAGAGGACAATCCGGGCAGGAGAGCCCGCGGAGTTCGACAACTGCATTATCGAAGGCGACCTGAACCTAAGCGGACTGAAAATAGAGCAGCCAGTCCATTTCAATAACACGGTCTTTCAAGATTCGGTGAAGTTCGAATCAACTATCTTCAACGGCGATGCCTACTTCGGAGACTCGGCCTTCAACGGCACTGCCGACTTCAGGTACTCGGCCTTCAACGGCACTGCCTACTTCGGAGACTCGGCCTTCAACGGCACTGCCATCTTCTGGATCTCGACCTTCAACGGCGATGCCACCTTCGGGTACTCGGCCTTCAACGGCACTGCCTACTTCGGAGATTCGACCTTCAACGGCGATGCCACCTTCGGGTACTCGGCCTTCAACGGCACTGCCTACTTCGGAGACTCGGCCTTCAACGTCTATGCCTACTTCGGAGACTCGGCCTTCAACGATACTGCCAACTTCGGGGAATCGGCCTTCAACTGCCCTGCCAACTTCGATGACTCGGCCTTCAACGGCGATGCCTACTTCGGAGACTCGGCCTTCAACGGCACTGCCTACTTCTGGAACTCGGCCTTCAACGGCGATGCCATCTTCGTGTACTCGGCCTTCAACGGCACTGCCTACTTCGGAGATTCGACCTTCAACGGCGATGCCACCTTCGGGTACTCGGCCTTCAACGGCGATGCCTACTTCATTTCCTCGGCATTCAACGGCACTACCGACTTCGGGTCCTCGGCATTCAACGGCACTACCGACTTTGTTGAAGCGGAATTCTTCAAAGAATCATCATTCGATGATTCTCAGTTCAATGGAACAACCAGCTTCAACAATAGCCGATTCAAAGAAGACGCGCTATTTGAGGGCTCCGATTTTAATTGTACTCTTTATCTAATACGTACAAAATACGAAAAGATGTTTATTAGATGGAGTGGCATAAAGGACCTAGCTTACGATGATGCAGCATATTTATCGCTAATGGATAACTTCAAGAAGCTGGGCTATCTTGAAGATTATGACAACTGCTATTATGAATATAGAAAAGAGCATAGAGATCGGGATTGGGGTGGCAAGTATCATGGAATGAGTCCTGTTGAGGAGCGGATCAGAAAACATATCGATGCTGGGTTGGAAATATTCTATGGTTATGGCAAGAAGCCACTTTATCCATTAGGGTGGGCAATAGGCACCGTATTATTATTTGGGATCGCTTGGTGGATTGGTGGCCTCGAAACACATAATGACAAGTCCAGAAAGGATCTCCGAAAGGGCATCATTGAGAAATATGGATCTGGAAAAAAGACAGGCCCCAAGAACCAATCTAAAGGGAGGGATTGGAGACGCGAGATCGAGATCCCAATTGATGCCATGATCTTCAGCGCCACAATTTTCCTTTCGGGCACCAGGCTTTTTGTAGACCCACCTAAGCTTCCTGAACTGCCTCGATGGTCCAAATCCACAACTAAATTCGTATTCACCGCAGAACGAGTCCTCGGGGCATTCTTCTCAATCCTGTTCTTCCTCGCCATAGGGGCGACCGTGATAAGGTAGCGGCGCTACCCCGCCAGGCCGCTCAGGAACACATTCGCTCCAGGTCAAGGTCTTTGGCGCCATACTTTTTCAGATAGCATTCTACTCGCGGCCCCATATCCTGGGTGCTGCCATCGATGAGCACATTATGGCCATTGAACTGCAGCAGTTCAGCATCGCCCTGGCCTAGATCCAGAAAGGAGACAGTAAGATTCTCGCTAGCGGATACGACCGAGACGGCGATAATGAGAGCCAAGAGGATTAGCTTAAAATTGTATCGATTCATTATAGGTCACTTAGGGAATGCTTTATGTTTTACTGAGGATTTAACATTTGAGATCATTGGTTAGGGGGCGTTTTCAAACCATCGCCCCCAAAAAATGAGAAAATGTACTGTACATTTATAGTTTCCTGTGGCAGAACCACCAGTCCTCGCAGACCATGTCGCCGCCCGTCTTCCTGGCGGCTGCGGTCTTCTCGTCCGCGGGGGGAGGAATGATCACCTGATCGCCGATAATCTCATTGTTGGGCCAGTTGGCGGGAGCTGCCACCTTGTTCTTGTCCACCACCTGGAAAGTCTTTACCACCCTCAATATCTCATCCATATTCCTGCCCACTTCCTGGGGATAGAAGAGTATCAAGCGAATGGTTCCCTCCGGATCTACTACGAATACGGCCCGCACGGTATTGGTGCCTTTTCCGGGATGGATCATGCCCATTCTCTGCGCAATCTTTCCCTGATCATCGGCAATGATGGGAAACTTGATCTCTACATTCAGATTTTCCTTTATCCACTGCGTCCACTTCATATGGGAGAAGACCTGATCTATCGACAGGCCGATCAGCTCGCAATTCAGCTTAGCAAACTCCTCCCGCCTCTTCTCAAAGGCCACAAATTCCGTGGTGCAGACCGGTGTAAAGTCGGCTGGGTGGCTGAAAAGCACAAACCACTTTCCTGCGAAGGCATCAGGCAGGGTCATCATTCCGTGGGTGGTCTTGACCTCCATCCTGGGCATTTTGTCGCCGATCAGCGGAAAGCTGCCTTCGCTGCTACACATCGGATGCATGGCCTCCATATGTTTCATTGCCATTCCCATGTGCTTCATGCCCATTCCCATACCCATTCCCATGTGCTTCATACCCATATTTGATTCCATCTGACACATAATAGTACCCTCATTTCCGATCTGTTTATGCTGTCGCTACAAGGGTACTTTGCTCCTACCACTAATTAAAGGTTACTATCCAAAAGTAAGCAAACGACTTGACATGGGGATAATGGGCCGGCAATCGCGCCCTGGCCACCCTTAAATGGCAAATCTGCGCGAAAGACGAACCGCAAAACGAGCTTGCCAAATGAGCCTGCCAAATCGATCGAATATTCAGGACGGAAAAAGGCTAAATAGATTAAGCCAGAGGCGTATCGAGGTAAATTAATGCCAACAAGCAAGAAACAACTAGAGAAGCTCAACAGGGTGAAGAAAGCCAAGGCGGAAGAGCTTTCCAAGCTGGCAGATGCGGGCAGCAAAGATGCCAAGAAGAAGCTCAAAAAGCTCGAGAAAAAGTTAAAGTGAGATTGATAGCGAGATGCCTGGTCGTTCTGTGCATTGTGAGGTGCCGGACCTGCCCAATATCATTCCCGACTTCGAGCTATCAGTAGTCATGCGGCATATTGCCTATCGGAAGAGAGGCACCTTCCTCTCGGTGGCAGCAATAGCCGTAGCCGTGGCCATCTCCCTGATATTCGTATCCATGCAGGATGGCTTTCAGGGTATGCTTTTTGATATAATTGTAGAGGACCTTCCCCACGTTACCGTCACGCCCAAGGAAGGCGACGACTACATCTACCTTTACAAGACCCTGATGGACAGGGCCTGGGCCATTCCCGGAGTGGTTTCCGTCTCGCCCAGCCTTGGTGCGGAGGTGACGCTCGCCTACAAGGACAACGTGGAGAGCGTTGCCCTGTCCGGCGCGAACCCGGATGATATGGACAGGATCTACCACATAGGAAAATATGTCTTCCAGGGAGATCTCTCCTCCGTCCAGGACGGCAAAAGAGTAGTCCTGGGAGAAAAGACGGCTGACAGCCTGAAGGTCAAATTGGGGCAGACGATCTACGCAGGAATTCCGGGGGAAGACGGCAGAAGCCTCATAGTCTCAGGCATCTTCAAGCTGCCTACTGGATGGCCGGATAACCTCGCCTTCGTTTCCCTATCCACAGCCAGAGACTTCGTAGATGAAGGCGATGTGGTCTCATCAGTCGATATTAAGCTGGATGATGTCTATCTGGCGGATGCAGTTGCCGCAGATTTGCAGGCTCAGGGATATAAAGCAGAGAGCTGGCAGGCTCTTTATCCGGATATATTGAAGACGCTGGCCATAGAGAACTTTCAGACCCGGCTGATAATGTTATTGTTGCTGATAATAGCCGCATTTGGAATCGGCAGCGTGATGTATATGCTGGTCAACGAGAAGACCAGCGAGATCGGCATGCTCATGGCCATGGGCGCAAACGGCGGAAACATCAGAAATATCTTCCTCCTGGAGAGCGCCATCCTGGGTTTGATGGGCGGGCTGCTGGGAAGCATCCTGGGGCTTGCGGTCTGTCTTTATCTTAGGGGCCTGGAACTTAAAATGGATGCCCCCGGCGGCCAGGAGATCTCTATGCCTGTGGTGATCAATGCCGCAAATTTTCTGGCAATAGTGCTGATAGCAGTGGCCCTCAGTTTAATTGCAGGCATGTATCCCGCCTGGAAAGCATCCCGGCTTGATCCCGCCCTGGCCATCAACGGATGAGTGATGACAATTAAATGTATGAGTTTACCATAGCAAGGAGACATATCCTCAGAAACCCCAGAATGGCATTCTTCACGGTAGCCGCAGTCACGCTGGCGGTCGCAATAATCGTCGTCTTCATGGGTCTTCTGGGAGGCTTTGAAGAGGAGATCATCACCACCACCGTTGAGAACAATCCTCACATTTATGTTCAGCCTAAATCGGATGAGACGTACGTATATCTCTACAAAACAATCTCCGCCCGGCTGCTGGATTATCCGGGAGTGGAAGCGGTCTCCGCAAGGCTGATTGGAAAAGCTGCCGCCAGATACAAGGAGAAAATCAGAGGGGTAGAATTCCTGGGGGTCAATCCGGCTGACGAAGACCTGCTGATGAAGGTTGGAAAGGATATCGTACTCGGCAATTTTCAGGATCTGGAGAGCAGGAAGTATTCCGCTTTTATGGGAACCAAGCTCGCCGAAGAGCTGAAGCTGCATCCGGAAGACGATTTTACCCTGGCAAGAGGAAACATATCCATGAGGCTGAGGGTTGCCGGCCTATTTGAGACCGGATCTGCCAAGGACAAGACCCAGATCTACATTCCTCTCTCCACTGCCCAGGACCTGATAGGAAAAGGAGATGTCGTCTCCGAGGTGGACGCCAGGGTGAGCGACATCTATCAGGCGCCTTACATTGCCGAGGATCTCAAGGCAAAATACCGCTACCAATCCAAGTCCTGGGAAGATATGAATGCCGATATCCTCAAGCTCATTCAGACCCAATCGATATTCTCCGGGATATTCTATCTGCTCATATTCATAATCGCGGGATTCGGCATAGCTAACACTATGATAATGATAATAAGCAGGAGGACAAAGGAGATCGGCATTCTCATGGCCATGGGAGCCACCAGGCGGTCGATTCTCAAGATATTCCTGCTGGAGAGCCTGATTCTCGCTCCGCCGGCTGCACTGCTGGGCAGCGTTCTGGCTGTTTTAACCGCCCGGCTAATAATGTCCTACAATATCCAGCTGCCTTCTGATATCTACATGGTATCCAGGATGAACATCAGCATGAAGCCGGAGTTCTTCGTTTATGCCGTCGCATTCGCTCTGGCAGTCAATTTCGTGGCCGGACTGTATCCCGCCTGGAAGGCATCTCGGATGGACCCGGTGGAGGCGATAGGGAGCATTTGAATGAGAAATCATCGATCATGGGACCGATCAGGAGAAAGAATTGCCATTGCATTTTGCCTGAATGTAAATCAGTCCACAATTTTCAATCCGCGTTCCTGCTCGACAGTCTTTTTCCGATAATATCCCGGAGCGGCTGGATCTGGCCTCGTTTGGCGCTGATGGGCGCGATCCGGTCCGTCCACTGCGTCCAGGGTGGCATCATGCCCAGCCTATCGCCGATCAGGTCCAGTGCTCCATCCACGTCCACCTTGGCTATGCGATCCATTTTATTTGCCGCTAGGACCACATCCAGGCCCATATCCTCCAAAAACTGCCAGAGCTCAATCTCGAAAGGCACCTCGCCCCGCCCTTCCCAGCGATCGGCGATATCCAGAAATGAAGCGGCGTCGATAACCTGTATGGCAAGGAGGATTTCCGGCGCATTCTGCTCGAAATAATGGACTATTAGATCCTTGGTCTTCTCCTGAACGGCCCGGGAAGCCTTGAGCATAAAGCCGTAACCGGGCATATCTACGTAATAAACTTCACCGACCTTTGCCTTGAAGGGGTACTGAGTAATGCCGGGGCGCTTTCCGACCCGGACCTTCTTTCCAGTAAGCTGCCAAAATAGGGTGGATTTGCCGACGTTGGACCTGCCGATGAGGACGATCTCCCTGGACATGATCTACTACTAGGAAGGGCAAGATTGAAAAGGATGCCTATGAAAAGCTCATGACAAAAGTGGCAAGATAAAAGGAAAAATGATGGAACTGAATAGAGATCCGAAATATGTCGCCTCGCAGCTTCTCCTGGCAACATATCTTCCGGACGAGCAGATCTTCAGGGAGCTGGATGCGCCTTGCTACACAGATGTAGACTACTATCGCATGGCCTGCCACATTCTCTTTAAGTGCCAGAGGTGCGGCAACTGTTGCACCACGGGCGATCCGATACGGCTGCGGCAGGAGGATGTGGCTCTCCTGGCAAAAGGCCTCAAGATACCCCTCAATAAGGCTTTTAAGAAGTTCACCGTCAAGGATCCTAAGAAGGCAGGAGTGTACAACTTCAAGCATATCCTGCCCTGCAAATTCTATGACCAATCAGCAAAAGGCTGCAGGATTTATCAGCTGCGGCCCTGGTCCTGCCGCATCTTTCCCTTCCTGGGAATTTACGGATCTGAGGATAGAGTTGTGGTCAATGAGTTGTGCCCTGGATCTGTCCGGACCATGGAGATACTGAAAGAGGCGATTCTAGAGGTCAGGCCGGATGCAAATAGGCCTAAATCTAATGCTGATGATGCTGATTCTGATGTGACTTCTAATTCGACTGCTAATGCGGCGGTAGTCAGAAGCGCAAAGCTGTTCCTGAGAGAAGCATTGAAATCTATTTGATGTGAAGCGCCGAAGATCGAGCACTGAAGATCAATTCTCAAAGGTTTGAGCAATCCATTCTTTTATCTCGTCTCTGACCCTTCGGAAGGCCTCAAGCTGCGCATCATCCGGGCCTGCGGCTGCGGCCGGGTCCTCAAAGCTTCTGTGGATGACCTCTCTCGCTCGGGGAGAATTGCTGGATGATTTGCCTGGTTTCTGCGTCTCTGTGCTGCATATTGGGCAGGCCTGCCTGGCCCGGTCGCAGACCGTGACCGCCAGGTCGAATATCGTATCCTGAAATTCCTGAGCAGTCTTTGAGCGTTGAGCGGAGATATCAATGCCGATTTCTGCCATTGCCTGCACTCCGCGATGATCGACTGTGGTGGCCTCAACCCCGGCGCTGTAGGCATCATACCTATCCGGATACATGGCCCGCAAGAGCCCCTCCGCCATCTGGGAGCGAGCGGAGTTATGGGTGCAGAGAAAGAGCACCTTCTTTCTTTCGCGATCTTTTGCGGCTAAAGTCATCTTTGATCTAAATGGCGCTCAGGGATTTATATCTTCCATTGGATGCAGCCATTTGATGCATTCCTTGACTAATAATGCAATTGCTGGCGACAAAAACGCTCGCCGACCGACTCTCCAGCATTGGCGGCACTAATATGGCCCCGAGGTGGAAACGATATCTATCTCCCATACCTACCACATCCTGTATCCCAGGTACCTCACCGCGTATATCAGCCCGATCACAATCACTGCCGCTCCGAAGATCCTGGTTACATAATCGCCCGCCGAGATGTACTTCTCCCCAATCTGCCCGCCAACAGCCCGGGAAAAGGTGGCAATGGGTATCACCGGCACGCCGTGACCAACGCCGAAGATGAAGAGCATCATGCCGCCAGTTAGTGGCGTTACATTCTGGGAGACGAGCCAGATGAGCACCGGAAAGACCAGGGATACGGCACAGGGAGCCCAACCCAACGCAAAGAATACGCCCAGAGCGAAAGCGCCGATGAAGGCAGAGTACTGGAAGAGGCTCATGGCGAAATGAACCAGCCGCTCCATGATGACCTTCTTTTCCGGTCCACAGTCTCCGGAGATGGCATCGGAATAGCCTCTGCCCAGAGAAAGGCGGGAGCGCACCGGCTCGATTATCTCACCGATAGGCTTGAGAATGTTTATTCCCAGAATCACCATCAGCAGCCCCGCTGCCAGGTCGAAGAAACGGGCCTGGCGGACGAAGACGCCGATGTCTGAGAGAAACAGACCTACCAGGAAGAAGACGGCCGCCATCCCCAGAGTGAAGGCCACTCCGATCATAAAGCCCTCCCTGGATGCTGATGAGGTCTTCCTGAGGTACTCCTCCTTCCTGCGAGCAGTCATGACGTAGGAGAACATGGCCAGGAGCAGGGCTACAGAGCAGGGGGAAAGGGAGGTTACAATGCCCAGGCCGAACATGCTCATGTAGCTGGCCCCCTGGCTGCTGGCTATGCCCTTTAATCCGGAGGCTGAGCCATCGCTGCCCTCCAAGCCCAACAGATCGCGGGACAGATTATCAGCACTCTGGATGCCGTCTATCTCTCCTTTGCCAAGCTGGTAGACATGATATAGGCCTGCCACCTTTCCCTCTCTGTCTATCAGTATCAGTGAGGGATTGGAAAACCCGCCATCGACTGTAGAATAGTCGATGTATTTGCCGGTCAAAGGATAGGGCTCAAAGTCTTCAATCCAGGGCCAGGTTACATTGATGTTCCACCAGGCTTTGGCCAGAGAAGGACCGTCCTTGGAGTAGGGATTCTTCCTGACGTTGAGGGTTATGATATTTGCTCCTGGATTTTCTTGTGCCAGCCTGGAAAGTTGGTCGGTCTGAGCATTCAGAGCATGCTCGCACTCGCGGCAGAGAGGACTTTCGATGTTGGTGATATGCAAAAGGACGGCTTCGCCTCTAAGGTCGAGAAGAGAAATATCTTTGCCATTCTGATCCACTGCCTGAAAGCCAGGAGCTATAGCCTCCTGAGACAGGCCAGAGGAGGTGGACAGGAATGAGATTGAACAAAATAGGATTGAACATGATAGGATCGAACATAACATAGCAGAACAGGATAAGGAAGAGCAAAGGACAGCAAAAAATGTGTCTTCCCCTGATCTCAGGGATTTTATGCAATTTACGGACATAGATTCAGCATCAAGGATTCCAGTCAGCGGAATTATCGTCATATTGGGCAATGGCATCCTCCACATATTTTTTGATCCAGCCGTCACCCGTGACTTCATCGGTGCTGTGCCAGACCGGGACGGCCTCGCCTTCGGAGTTCATGGCCAAGGTTACTACAACCGTTAGAGGCACATACGCTTTTTCTCCGTTGGGATCATAGGCCTGCAGGGCTTCCTCTGACCTGGAATCATTCCCCTCAGCACCGATTTCGAAGAATGTGATCCGGCCGTTGAATTCGCTGGTGATGTTCTGTACTGCCAGCGTCTGAGGCGCACAATAGCTGCATGATTTGTGCACATAAATGATCACGGGCCTTGATGCAAGGGCATCCATTACCCAGGAAGGATGGTTGACATCTCCGCCGGCGGCCGGTGACTGGTCAGGGTAAGCCGTCCACCAGTCATCATTTGCTGATCCCACCGGATACTCTGCACCCATTGCGCTTATGGCGGATGCCAGAAGGGCAATGGCAATCAAATATGATATTTTCTCAATTCTGTTCATCGAAATTCGCTCTCCTAGTTAATCCTTGCCAATTAGATCCTCGCTAGATATTATCCATTCCACACTCATTCCCAGTGCTGTTGGAATCGATATTATTGAATTTAAATCTTTCGACATTACGCTGCATTTGGTCAGATCAATATGGCTAGAAAATTTTATATATCGAAAAAGCTGGATATGATTGTTGCAGAGGCCCTGCCATCAAGGCCGAATTCAAGATGCTAAAAATAGGTGAATCGCCGAAATGATCCCGGTCAAATGCGAAATTTGTAGCAAGAAGGTAGAGGCCCTCTTCATTGTCAGCCACAAAGAGAGAGGACGAATAAGGATCTGCGAGGATTGTCTGAAGCAAGAGGCGCATAGCCTCCTGCCCCAAAAAAGCTGCGGGTGCTGCTAAGCGAGGAGTGAGGATCGCTTTATGGCATGCATTCCAAAAGAAGCTGTCCACAGAATGACGCGGCTGATCGGAGACGCAGAAAGGGCGGAATGCAAAGTCGAGAAATTGCGCTCCATCACCAGCAAGCTGGACGAAAAGGAGATCGAAGTTGAGGCAGAGATATTCAAAGCCATGGCCGATCCCTGCCGCCTCAAGATCCTGTCGCTTCTCAGGGAAGGAGAGCTATGCGTTTGCGAGATCATGGTCGCAGTGGATCGACCTCAGTCCAGCACCTCTCATCACCTCTCCATCCTGAAGGATGCCGGGCTCATAAAAGAGCGCAAGGACGGAAGATGGTCTTTGTACCGGCTGGCCGAGGGCGCAGTAATTGAGATGCTCAATCTGGTGAAGCTGATGAAAGAGGCCAAATGAGGCTGACAGAACCGGGATGAGGATTATCATCGAAAGGGGCTATAATGATAGGGGCTATAATAAATGATAAAAATGAAACTCAATGCTATTGGAATTATATTTATTTCTCTATTGGCTACGGCTTCGGTTGCGTACGCAGGTTGCAGTTGCAGCGTGGGCAACTGGGACCCCAGCGCTTTCCTGAACTCTGAGGATGGGACGGGCCATTCCGAACAGCACAGCAGCTCCGGCGATAGCGCAGTGGGAGATTCGGGGAGCGGCACACAAAAGCCGGTGGATCGAGTGTCATCCTTTCCGAATAGAGAGCTTTTCAAGGGCTTAAAAAGCGTTTCCAGCTCAGATGTGGTAATTGATGTTTCCAATTCGGACAGCTATTCCGCATCCCATATTAAAAATGCCATTCACATTCCGAGCAACGATCTTCTTAACAGCGAAGGCCGCTTAAAAGCAGCGGACGAGCTTTCCGGGGTCTTTGGCAATGCCGGCCTCTCAAGAGAGGACTCCGTAGTCCTTTATGCCGATAAGGAGAGCTCAGGCGAGGCTGAATTTGTCTATCTGGTGCTGCGCTATCTGGGACAGAAGGATGTGAGACTTCTGGATGGAAACCTTGCCGACTGGAAGGCAGCCGGACTGCCTGAAGAGGCTTCTGATAATATTCTGCCTGCTAAAGAGTACAAGCCTTCGCTCAGACCGGAGGTGATTGCTGATTACCAATATGTGAAGTCCGGCAAGGCTCATATCATAGACGTCCGGCCGTTCGTTGATTTTGGCAAAGGCCGCATACCAGGCTCAATTGCACTGGACCCTTCTAATGTGATCAGAGGAGACAAGATCAAGACCAGCAATGGTCTGAGCACAGTCTTTAGCAGGCTGGACAAAGAAAAGCCGATTGTGGTATATTCCGATGATTACAGCCGGTCGGCTCTAGCCGCATTTGCTCTGCTGCTCATGGGATATAATGCCAGCATCTATTCCTGGGAGGACTGGAAGGCCAACGAGGAAGTGGTGGAAAAGGCTGGGGCTGCAAATACGCAGACCGGGACCACTCCTGCAGCCGGAGATGCTGCCGGGTCGAGGTACACAAAGCTGGGCACGACATGATCATTTAGGCTATAATTCGCAGATTAATTTACAGATGGAGGGAGGAGCCAATTGTCAAAAAATGTCAGCAAGGGCCTTGATTTCCTGTCCCGCTACCTTACGATCTGGATCTTTGCCGCCATGTTTCTGGGCGTGGCAGTGGGCTACTATGCTCCCGAAATTCCCCGCTTCATCATAAGCCTGCAGATAGCAACTACTTCAATACCTATCGCCATCGGCCTGATCCTCATGATGTATCCGCCGCTGGCGAAGGTGAAGTATGAAGAATTGGGAAGGGTCTTTGAGGACAGAAAGGTCCTCGGCCTTTCTCTTATCCAGAACTGGATCATCGGCCCCATTCTGATGTTTGCGCTGGCGGTGATCTTCTTGAGAGACTACCCTCATCTCATGTACGGCATAATTCTCATCGGCCTTGCCCGCTGCATTGCCATGGTCATCGTCTGGAATGAGCTTGCCTGTGGCTGCACCGAGTACTGCGCCGCCCTGGTAGGCCTCAACTCCATCTTTCAGGTGCTGTTTTATTCCGTTTATGCCTATGTCTTCATCACAGTGCTTCCCGCCGCTCTGGGAATCGCTGAGGGAACTCTTGTGGATGTTACCATCTCTCAAATCGCCCAGAGCGTCTTCATCTATCTGGGAATACCCTTCCTGGCGGGCATAATCACCAGATTCGGCCTGATCCGGGCGCGGGGCAGATCCTGGTACGAGAAGCAGTTCATCCCCAAAATCTCGCCACTGACGCTTGTCGCCCTGCTCTTCACAATTGTGGTGATGTTCTCGCTAAAAGGCGACTACATCGTACAGCTTCCCCTGGATGTGGTGCGGGTGGCCGTTCCACTGGCAGTCTATTTCCTGGTAATGTTCTTTGTGAGCTTCTTCATGGCCTACAGGTTGGGAGTAAGCTACGAGAATACCGCAGCGCTCTCGTTCACCGCGGCCAGCAACAACTTCGAGCTGGCCATCGCTGTGGCCGTGGGCGTCTTCGGCATCGCCTCTCAGGAGGCCTTTGCAGCGGTGATTGGGCCGCTCATTGAGGTGCCGATGCTGATCATGCTGGTGAATGTGGCGCTGAGGATGAGGGAGAGGTATTTTGCGGGAAAGGGGGAGAGGGCGAGGTGAAGAAGATAGAGTCCAGAGGACTCCTAACAACCTACGAAATCCCTACCAATATTGGGACTCGGTCAACGATTTATCTTTTTCTGCCACTGAGATGCAAATTCTTTTTTAATACACGCGAATTCGCTTCAGTTCTATTGTTCATCACATTTGCTTTGTCTCAAGTATTTACTTTTTATCGGTTCCATAATATAGTCATCAAATGTCTCTATGATTTGCTGCAGGGCATCACCAACTGCCTTATCGTTCTTTAGCAGAGCTACAAGGGTTCGCCAATTTTCTTCTGGCTGACGATTACGTTTTTCCCAATTCTGCTCCCGAAAGGTACTGAATATATAAAAGAACCGAATTTCAACCTTTGAAAAGACGAAGGCAATATGGCAATCGTGCCAATTGAGGTTCAGCAATTTCGGTTTAGCCGTAATTCTAAAGGCGGATGAATCGGTTTCCTGAGTTAACCGGAAACCTGCTAACACATTCCTGCTTCGCGTTACAGTTCTGGTTTCATATTTTTGTGTAATTGAGGCAAATAGCGAACTTATATTTTTCACAGGTACTTCTATCACCTCGTCGTAGTTTTCTTCTCGATAGGTAGGCACAGCAAAATAATCATTCTTGTTTTCAGAGAGCCATTTGCCTATATTTACTATCCGTGGTACTTCAACGTCTATATGATCAAGACCCTCTGTCTCAATGTCATAGAGACCAAGTGTATCATCACTATACTTCTTCTCTGAGAGATACGTCTGGCAATGTTTCAATATACTGAGGACTTCTTCTTCAGAACAATATCTCTCAGAATCTGCTTTTACTAATTCGATTATCGAAGCGCTTTGTGTGACGCTATGGTTAGTATCCTTCTTTTCGGATGGATCGAGCATTGGACAATAGATGTTCAAATAGCTATGAATTTTCTCAATAATGGAACTGTCAACAGTTGCAAATAGTTCCGTGTTTGTAGCTTGAGTAATGAAGAACGGCGTCTGTTCAGCGTTGGCATCAAAGTCGTCTGAGACGTAATCGATAATGTCCTTAAATCGCATTTCAGTTCCATCGAAGCTTGATATGGACATCACTACACTTTTTGTAAAAGCACTCAGGTTCTCGTCTTGATACGAGTATTGGTCCTTCAAAGACGAAAACAGAAAATAGCATGATTTAAATGACTTAGGGGTCGATTGAAGAAATTTCGCGAACACGTCTGGGTCTTTTATATATTGCACTCCTGCATGACATGCATCAATAATCTTGACAGTCAAATCCGGATTGAGAAGCCGAATCCAGTCATCCAACTCAGTGTTCTCGATTGTCGTTTGCTTTTTTCGGGAATGATCATAGTCACTTAACAGGTAAAAAAATTCCTTCCCATCAAAATCTCCATGACCCGAATAATAGAATAGCGCTTGTTCGATTTGCTGTTCTTTATATTTTGTAAAGAAACTGACAAGTTGCCGCTTGACTTTGGAACTTTCTTGGTTCCCATCTATACGCAAAATATCGTCATAACAGCCAGTAGACTCCAGAACTGAGTACAATAAAGCAGTGTCATTATCACATGCCTTTAATTCGTATGGATTTTTATATTTAGATACACCGAGCAAACATGCAATTTTCATTATTGTTCTCCATTTCGATGGCTATAATCTAATCAATTGTTGTTGGCATTATTTTAATTTTACCATCCGTTCTTCCAAGTTTTTTCAATGAAAAAAGCTGATCTCTGATCAACTCACACTTCCAAATAATCATATCCAGAAATCCTTATATATGAATACATTGATACAAGTAATAATAGCTCATCATGGCAGGCTGCATCGATGCTGGACAAGAAGTTCCCAATGATCACCAGAAAGAGATCGCCCCCTCTCCAGCCGGGTGAAGAGAAAGCCTCCTGTCGGGACGACAGCCCCTGCTGCGAAGCAGAAAACACTCTCTTCCGGCTGTACGGAGACAGAAGCATCGCCAGAGAGCGATGCCTGAGGGTATGCTCCCAGGTAAAAAAGATAGACGAAGAGCAATTAACAGAGGAGATGAAGGTCTTCAGAGCCTTAACAGATGCCACCCGCCTCAAGATTCTCAGGCTTCTGGGCGATGGAGAGCTCTGCATCGTTGAGCTGATGCTCGCTCTGAAAAGGCCGCAGTCTTCCATATCCCATAATCTCTCCATACTTGAGGACGCGGGCCTCGTAAAAGAGAGAAAGGAAGGAAAATGGTGCCGCTACCGGATCTCGGACGATGCGGTCTATGATATGCTCAACCTGGCGGGACGGCTTAAGCGGAAATGATGCTCTAAAATGATGCTCTAAAATGCTAATGGGGTGGATGAAATGGTCGCAGGACAGGCAGACGTCAAGCTCGTGAGCAACGCCATGGCCAATGCCACGAGAAGAAAGATCATGGCCATGCTGGCTGAGAAGGAGAGAACAAAGGCGGAGATTGCGCAGGCAGCCGGGGCAAGCATGCTCGACTACCACCTGCAAATGCTCAAGCAGGCGGGCCTTGCCGACCTCCGGGATGATGCAGTCAGCCTGACCGAGTTTGGCAAAAACTTCCTGAACGAAAAGGCAGACAAGCCAGTACAGGCCAAAAAGGACCTTTCCGGCACCATGCCCCTGCAGATCACTGAGGTTCGGCAGCTTCTCCCCTGCATTGCCGATGCCAGCAAATTTCGCATCATCGCCCGGATGGAGCCGCAGCTCGGCGGCTCTCTGAAGCTCCTGGAGCCATTATTTGCCCGGGCCAGATACTCGGAGAGAATCGGCGCCCTCATCATCCAAAAGGACAATGTCCTCATCACCCTTTACTCCACTGGCAACGTTACCATGACCATGATCAGCAGCGATGCAGAAGCCCGCGCGGTTTTGCAGGAGCTGAAGGATACCATCAACAAAGCCATTGCCAGCGGGGTTACTCCTGCGGCCAGAGAAAAAGTTAAGGTGGACCACGCCGAGATCTACAAATATCTGCCCAAAACGGACTGCAAGATCTGCGGAGAGCAGAGCTGCTATGCCTTCGCCATCCGGCTGGTGGGCGGCGAGATCGCTCTGGAGAAATGCACCCCGCTGCTAGAGCCCAAATTCGCCACCAGCCTGGAGACGCTGCGTGCCCTGCGGGAGTATCTGTGAAATGCAGAAATTACGGAGACGCAGCCGATGGCAACCCTGACCATCATTCTCACAGACGGGCCTTACATCTCCCAGCATGCTGAGATGGCCGGCAAGATTGCCAGAGAAGCGAGGGCAAAATCGCACAGGGTAAATATCTTCCTCTACCTGGATGCTGTCCATATCCCAAAGGCCGGCCAGAGCCCCGCCTTCTTTGCCAATGCTGGTGAGATTTTTGCCGATCTGGTCCGGCTTGGGGTCAATGTGGAAGCCTGTCCCAGGTGCGCCACAGCGCGCGGCTACGCTCCCGCAGGAGGAAAGAGCGAGGACTATGTGGATGATGTGAAGATCACCAGCCTCTACCGCCTGGCAGAGATGCTGGAAGAGAGCGACAGAGTGGTGAGCCTGGCGAGATGAGATCGATCTTCTTTCTCCTGGATAGCGCCCCCTACGGCAGCGAGAAGGCATTCGGCCTGCTAAATGCCGCAGCGGTGAGCAGCAAGATGAACGCAGCCGTGGGCCTTTATGGTGACGGCGTCTATCTGGCCCTGGCCGGCCAGGACAGCCGGGAATTGCACCAGCCCAACCACTCTGACATCCTTTACGCCTATCCGGAGATGAGAGTCTTGGCCCATGAGCCGTCCCTGGCGGACCGGGGCCTCATGAGCATGGAACTGGTGGAAAGAGTGGAGCTGGTGGATGAGGACAATTTCCTGGAGGAGATGCTGCAATCTGACGGCATCATACTATTATGAGGATATTTCTCTTGACAAAAACGCCCCAGAGCGAGCGCACCAGGCTTTGCCTGCGCCTTCTCGCAGGATTGATAGGCTCCGGCGGTTCTGCCGACTCTGCCGATGTGGTGGTCTATCTTGCAGGAGACGGCGTCTACAATCTGATCGGCCAGGAAGGGAAGGATTGCACCAGCCAGACAGGCAGGCGGCTGGACAGGACTCTCCCGGCGCTTCTGCCCGGGGACAGAATTATGGCCTGCCGGGAAGACCTGCTGGCAAGAGGCATCTCAGCGGAAGGCAATGCAACGGTTCCAGCGAATTTCTATGAGCTTCTGGTTATTGACATGATGAAAGAAGGAAGCCGAATCTATGCTTTTTAGATTCAAATCCTCATAAACCAAATCTGCGATCTACCTTCTCTTTCCGGTTAAAATGCAATTTCCTCTATAGAACTCCCATGCATCGCATGATGTTCCTCCCGGAAAAGTGCAAATCCCGTCATTGTATATATTGCCCCGCTGGAGGCAAAAAGCGGCAGCGGAATCAACCGGTTGATCGGCTTTTGAGTCTTCCGTCTTTGCTTTTTCCGGCAATTGTTCGACGATGGATTCTGATGGCTTCTCAGCTGTGTCATCCTGTTGAAACGTTGCCGCCGGACTTAAAGCCGTCTTTTTATAGCGGTCTCTTATGCATAAGACTATATGAAGGTCGCCCTGATAGAATGGTCCGCCAGGATGAGCATTTCCCTTTTCATCCTCACCCCAATCCATATTGAGCCAGACATCTTTGGTGTCAGTGTCTATATGAGTATAGATTTTATCTGTATTGAATTTCTCTTTCAGCCATTCTACGATGGACACCACTTGATTGTCTGTACCATTCAGACGACCCAGGTAAACCTCTGCATAGGCATGCCCGCCTGTGCTGTTATTGCGGGCGAGAATTATCCTGGTGGTGCCGCCTATTGATTCCACCAACGCGGACATGAGGATGGCGAAATCGTCGCAGTCGCCGCCGCCTACGCAATTTGCCCTGTCACCTACCTTTAAAGAAGCATTTGCATAATTAAAATAGTCTACGCCTCTTGGATCTCGCACATAGCCCCAGCCCCTCTTTGAACCGTCTCCGTTTTTCAAATAGCTGTAAATCGAATCGATCTGATCAATTGTAAAGTCTCCAGGATATTTGAGTGCGAGCACGACAGCTTCCTCATGAACGCGGGAATTTTCCGGTTCCACCGCGGCGTCTAACTCTCTTTTAAGCTCTCCTACCTGCTTATCCGTTGTGCCTTCAGGAGCATTGCCTCCGCCTGTAACTGGAAATGCTATAACCTGGTCATCAGCAGCCTGAGTTACAGTGGGCACTCCTGCCAGGTCGGGAGATGCGATGCGGGCCTGATCTATTTGATCGGAACTTAAACTGGCCACGTCAGACGATACCACATCAAATACGAACGGCACATCTGCAGCTGCTGCAAATCCAACCGAAAGGATTACGTAGAGCCATAGTGCCAGCAGATACATGCGAATCGAGTATGTGCATTACTGACAATCATATATCTTTTTTTCCATCTATTATTCATCGTCTTATGGCGATAAGTATATATTCAAATACGTGCACCATCTATCTCTATCATGACAGCGAAATCCGTCTCGAACCTGCGCGTTAGAATCCTCAGCGCTCTGTCCGATCCAGTCCGGCTCGATCTGCTGGAATATCTATCGGATGGGGAGAGATGCGTCTGCGAGATCCTGCCCGCTTTCCAGAGGTCCCAATCGACGATATCCAAGCATCTGAACATCCTCTACGAAGCAGACATATTGGAGCGCAGAGTGGATGGCAAGAGGACAATTTATTGCATTAAAGAGCCAATGGTATTGGAGATAATTCGCATGGTAGACTGCCTGGCGCTGAAACAGATATCGCAGCTCGCCGAGGCAGGCAAAATTTTGGAAAAATCGCTTGGCAACAATCAATGAATAGCAGGAGTGGATCTCAACGGTTGCGTTTATCATAACGGCGGCCCTGCAGGCGGGGCTATCAACTTTGCTGGATTATTTATCAGCTCACGTCTTAACCTGTCTGGTCCCGGCATTTTTCATAGCAGGAGCCATCGCCGCTCTTCTGCAGAAAGAGACGGTTCTCAAGTACTTTGGGGCTGATGCACCCAAGTGGCTCTGCTACAGCGTGGCTGCCACCTCGGGCACTATCCTGGCGGTGTGCAGCTGCACTATCCTGCCCATGTTTGCAGGAATCCAGAAGAGAGGCGCAGGCATCGGTCCGGCCACAGCATTTCTCTTCTCAGGTCCAGCCATAAACCTGATGGCGATCATCCTCACCGCCCGGGTGCTGGGACTGGAGCTGGGAGTGGCCAGAGCCCTGGCAGCAGTCAGCATGGCAGTGATCATAGGCCTCATCATGGCGGCCATATTCCAGAGGTCCGATCAGGAGTGCCCGGCCGGCTCAGCCCACCCTGAGCCCTCTGATTTTCAGATGCAATCGAGTCCATCCGAGACGACCCGCCCTGATTATGTCAATGGCATCTTCATTGCGGTTCTGGTTGGCATACTGCTCGCTGCCACCTCAAGCGCTTTGCCAATCCTTTCCAAGGCAGCAATAGTTTCAGGATTGATACTAGCGGCCGCCCTGATGATGAAAAAATACTATCAACCTGACGAGAGGGATGCATTCCTGAGTGAAACCTGGTGGCTGGCAAAGAAGATCTTCCCTCTGCTGGTGGTGGGAACATTTGTCACAGGCATTATCGGCTACTTCCTGCCTGTAGAGTGGATACGCAGTATCTTCGGCATGAGCAGCTTTTTCTCCTGCTTTGTGGCCTCGATAATTGGCGCTCTGCTTTACATGCCGACGCTTTTAGAGGTGCCGATCGTTGGCACCCTCTTCGGCTACAGCAGCGGCATTATCGCAGCGGGACCGGCACTGTCGCTCCTGCTGGCAGGACCATCTCTCTCCCTGCCCAGCATTATAGTGATCACGAAGGTGATAGGCTTGAAGAAAGGCGGCGCTTACATCGTACTGGTCGTCCTGATGTCTACTGTTGCGGGCATGGTTTATGGATCAATTGCTTAGATGAATTTGGAAGGTCGAATTAAATGGTGAAGATAGAGGTATTGGGAACAGGCTGCGCAAAGTGCAAGAGCCTGCTCAAGAATGTGGAAAAAGCAATCGCAGAGTCCGGAATCCCTGCAGAGATTATCAAGGTGGACAGCATCCAGGAGATCATGGATCGGGGAGTGATGATGACCCCTGCCCTTTATATTGACGGCAAGTCGGTGATGATGGGCAGGACCGCTACAGTGGAAGAGATCAAGAGACTGCTCAAGAACTGATGCTAGATCAGAAGAACCGGAAGAAAGAAAAGGATGCAGTTGCGGACATTAATGAGGTCTTGCTCATGGAAGAAAAGAAGAAATGCCTGTGCGGCTGTTCCGATGTGCGCGTGGTTACCTGCTCAGGAGCCTCAAATGTAGGACAGATCGCAAACCAGGCAGCGATAATGCTTGCTAAAGAGAATGTTGCCGGATTCTTCTGCCTGGCTGGAGTGGGAGGCCATATCCCGGGAATGGTCAAAGCGGCAAAGGAAGCGGGTTTGATGGTATCCATAGACGGCTGCCCGGTGCAGTGTGCGGCAAAGACACTGCAGCATGCTGATATCGAGCCGGCCATCCAGATCATCGTCACCGAGCTTGGCATTGAGAAGTCCCATGAGATTTCTGTTGATGAAAAGGCCTGTGCCAGGGTTATTGAGAAGGTAAAAGAAGAGCTGGCGGCCTAGAGAATGGTGAGAGTGAAACAAATGGATTTCCTAGACAAGAAAACTTCAGCCAAAGCAAGGGCGGTGCTCATTTGCGGAATCGTATCCATACTCCTGTATGGCATGATGCTCAGCTCGCCTGCCATGGCTGAGACCCAGACGAACAATCTTTCTATGGTGTTTGTATCGCCCTATGATCTCTCGCCGGATGACATTGTGCTTGACATCAGCCCGGATGCGACAAGGTTCATTGAGGGCGCGGTCAATATAAATTATGAGGACTTTATGGAAAACGGCGGCCAGCTCAAGTCCACAAAGGATATAGCCGCACTGCTGGGCGAAGCCGGGATATCGAGCAATGATTCCCTGGCCATTGCTGGCGAGTGTCTTCCCTGCGGAGGAGGACCGTCTCCGGCATTCTTCTCCTACTGGCTGCTCAAATATCTGGGGCATGAGAAGGTCAGGATTCTGCAGGGCCACCCCGACGACTGGGCGGCAGCCGGACTGAATCTGAGCAACAGGCCAGCCACAAGAGAGAAGACCGAATATGTTCCCCACACTGCGACTGCGGCAAAGCTTCTTGCCACATATGAATTCGTAGTGGCCGGAGGGGCTCAGATTGTGGACGGCAGGCTGGCGAGGGATTACGCCATCGGCTCCATTCCCGGAGCAGTAAACATTCCTTACGAATCGGTGCTTTCCAATGAGAGCCTCAGGCCAAAAGCAGACCTGGAGAAGGTCTTTGCAGAGCTGGACAAAGATCGGCCGGTCGTGGTCTACACCAACTTAGGGGTAGAGGCCTCCATCGTCTGGCTGGCGCTACAGCTTTCCGGATACGATGCCAGGCTCTACTCCTGGCGCGACTGGCTGGAAAATCAGCCCAAATTCAGCTATGAGCTGACAAAAGCACAGGCCAGTCCGAATCCGGTCCGGTCCGGCCAGACCACAACGATAACAGCATCCTTCCGGGAGCTGGAGGCAGGTGCGGAGAGTTCCTCATCTGATAATTCATCAAACAGTGAGGTCAGGCTCACTGTGAAAGGCTGTGCCACCTGCGGATTCGGCTCTCCCCAGGGATTTGCGAACCTTGCCCGCAAGGATGGATTTGTTCAAATCGGCTCCACAGGCCAGGCAACTGCCGCCACCGGTGGAAACGATACCGTGGTGCAGAAGGTGGACAGCACTCTGCGATGCAGCGCCATAATAAATGCGGCCGACGGAACCGAGGTTACAAGGATGAGCATGCTTCAAACCTCGGCTGGCAAATACATGGGCATCTGGAGCGCCAATGTGGAGCCGGGAGACTATAACGTGAGCATAGCAGCCACGGTTTCCGGAAACGCCCAGACCTTTGTGAATGTTTTGCAGATAAAGGTAACCGGATAGGGCCAGAAGGCCCGTCCGGCAGGTTTTTATCGATATATTTTTTTGATGCCGTTCGTGAATACATTTTTTGGATGTGATTAATCTTCCTGCACTTCATTCTGCACCTCATTTAGCGCCTCATTCTTCGGCATAGATTCCCGATCCCAAAAACCAGGTGTCATCGACCTTTTCCACATAGCTGAGCTTCAGTCTCTGGTTCATGTTTCCGGATGGGTCGGGATAGATGTAGTAGGAAAAGCCATTTCCCTTTCTGGCAATATCGATGATCTGGGTGACGAAGGCGACGCCATTGGGATCCTGGGTATCGATGCGGCTTTTGCCTATCAGCTCAGGCTGGTAGGGGAGGGCTAAAGTCTTTCCTTCGTAATCATAGGCGAAGATATAGCGCCCGTCTCCTGTAAAGTTGCCTTTTAGATCATTGAAGACTTCAAGCGCTCTCTGCTTGCCGTTATCCAGAGCATAACCCCTGGCCTCTTCCACAAAAGAGACAAGATCCGCTCGATCTTCCTCAGCAAAATATGCAGAGATGTTGGAGAGATACGTCCCAGTGCCGATATAGATGCTGCTGTTTATATCCTCAATAAAAATCAGCTTGGGCTCATCTCTGTTTTCATGGACGGGATTGGGAAACACTATGTACATGGCCCCTCCGCCTCTTTCAGCAAGCGCAATCTCCCGGCCGACCACATCAACTCCGTTTACGTCCAAGAATCCCTTTTGGCCGATCAGCTCCGGCTTGAAAGGATGAGCGATATTCGTTCCGTTGAAGTCGTAAGCGAATATATACAGGTCCCCGCGGACAAATGATCCGGAGCGATTATTATACTCCAGTAGAGCCCTCTCTATGCCGCTATCATTTGCGTAAGAGACAGCCTCCTCTAAGAAGGCCCGGGCTCTCTCTTTGTCCTGCTCATTGCCGGCATCCATCGTCGGAATATATTTGGCCAGTATCCTATCGTAATCGCTTACATCTTTTCCGTCTTTATTCGTCTTGATGTAATCGATGGCCTCCTGGAAGGACTGGACGGTAAAGTCCGGGACTCTTCTATTGAAGGCGTAGTAATAATCGGTCTGCCCCAGTTCATAGGCTGCCCTAAAGTCGTTCGGGTTTGCGCCAGCCTTATCAATGAGCCAATTTCCGGCCACATCTCCATAAGCCCAGGCATCGATGCTGCCGTTCTGCAGCATATCGATAATTGGGCGGGAGGACTTCTCAAGAACCAGATCATCCTTCGTAAGGCCGCTATCCAGGAGCATTTGGACGGCACTATCGTCGCTGATGGCTGCTATTTTGTATTTTTTCAGGTCCTCCTGGGCTGCTATGCTGATGTTCCTGTCCTTTTTTACAAGCAGCACATTTCTTATCGGCCCAATTGGCCCAGCCCATTTGAAGAGCTGCTCTCTTTGCGGCAGGCGGGCCGTCGAAAACAGAACGGCATTATTTTTATCCAGCGCTTCCTGGTATCCTTCCTTCCAGGGAAAAATTTGAATGGCGCTCCTATTCAAGTCTGCATCCATTCTCTCCCATGCCATTTCCAGAAGATCCACCGATATGCCTTGCAACTTGCCGTCCTCCAGATAGTTGTAGGGCGGGAACTGCTCGGTTAGATAGGTGAGATCCTTTGCCGAAAAAGACTCATCAGCGAAGCTGCATGGGATGAACAGCGTCGATATGCCTAAAATGAAAATGATAATGACAACCAGTGCAATATCATTAATATGATTATCTGCTCGAATAAGCCTCCCTCCTTCCGTAAGTATCACGTTTAAAGGTGTTTTTTGTATAAATGAGTTTTGCAGACGGGTTTGCCAACAGTTTTAGAAAAAGTCTTGGAAAAAGGACAGCTTCAGAGCACGATCCTGCCCGACTAGAACTCACCCAGAGTGAATTGATCCTGAAGCGGAATCTCTTTGGACTTATGCTCTATCGAAAGCATATCCATCAGCATAAAGGCGTTTCTCACCGCCTTGGATCGGGCATGATTATTGAAGTACACCCTGACCTTGGCGGCCTTCAGCTCAGCAGCCTTGATGCGAGGAACCCAGGTCTCAAGTTGCTCCTTCTTGTAGAGGTAATCGTATCTGTTAAGCCTGTGATCGTCCTCCTTCTCGCCTCTGTCCCCGCCTCTGTCCTCCCCCCTGTACCAGATATCGTAATTGCGTCCGTGAAAGCGCACATAGGCGTGATCGGCAGTCTGCTCTCTATCCGCATGCGTCCCGGGGCCGTCGATCATAACACTGGCGACGTTTCTCTCCCTCAGAGCTTCCAGTGCCTCAGGATCGATCATCTTGCCACTCTCGACCAGCCAGCTCCTGTGCCTGAACTCGACCGCATAGTCATACTCCTTGCAGGAGATGCTGTCCAGAAGGCCCTTTAACGCGGCAAGAGCTGATGCATCATTCTTGAAGTAGGGAGAGAGCTGGAGCAGGACCCCGCCCAGAAGGCCGGCATCCGCCAGCGGCCTTATGCAGGTCTTCTCGAAAGAGGCTGCCCAGAAGTCCGCTCGCTCCAGGTCACCGTCCACGAGCGCCCTGTGGGTGACTAGCTGAGGAACTTTAACTGAGTACTCAAAGCCCTTCAGGCCTGTTGCCTTCTTTATCCAGGATTGGACAAGCATCTCGCCCGGAGGCCGGTAGAATGTGCTGTTGATCTCAACCGTCTGAAAATAGCCGGCATAATAGGAGAACCACTCGCCCATCTTTTTCGCCAGGCTCAATGGATAGAATTTTCCCACCCAGTCGTCATAAGACCAGCCGCTGCATCCCACCAGAATTGTCATGGCATTTTCATCAATTTGTTATCTTGCATTGCTACTATTGAAGCCTTTTTGCCGGGACACTTTCGCCCCGCGCCCTTGGCTCGACCTCATATCCTTGCCGGTCCAGCTATCTGGTATGGGCCATCTGAGGGAATGTGCGAGAATGTGCGAGAGACCACGCCAGAGGAATTGGTGACCGGATATGGGGCGAAGTTTTGAGAGTGTGAGGATGGGAGTAAAGGATGTATCTTCCCGGTGGCTGAAGGCCAGCCGGGCTCTTAGAAAGGATGACCAGATCCACGGGCAGATGGTGGCGCAGATGGCCAGAAAGCACTCCAGCGAGGCTTTCTATGCTCTGGATGACCCTCTGGAGGCAGCGGTATTCTCGGTGCTGGTGGAGATGAGAAAAGAGCTGGAGCGGATGAAAGTGGTGAGCATTAAGCCAGAAAGGATGAAAGAAGAATAGAGATATGTGGATCTTCGACACCTACTACAAGGGCTGTGTAGAGCTGTGGGGCCGGGAGAAGGGCGTCGCCAGAAAGAGCGCTGCCTATCCTCAGTCATTTTACATGCACCTGCCGGACCCACCCGCCCACAGGGAGATGATCGAGGCTCTGGAGAGCCGCTTTAGGGCTGAGGAGTGCAGCTTCAAAACCATATTCGGCACCCTGTCCGGCTACAGGATATTTGCCGACCGAAAGGTAGCCGAGAAGATCGAGATCCAAACCCGCCATCAGGCAGAGCTCTACAACGTCGACGTTCGCCAGGATCAGCGCTACCTGGCCGAGCACAATCTCTTCCCCTGCGGAGATGGGGAAGAATCCCGGTTCTCGCCGGATTTTGCCATCCCCCTGACCAGCCTGAAGATGCATATTGATGGCGATCCATTCCTGCCCGGTGATATCAGCATCCGGCGCATTGAGATTGAGAATGGCCGCAAGCGAAGGCTGGAAGGATCTGAGAAGGCGGTCATCTCCGATCTGCTCGATCTCATCCGATCCCATGATCCAGACCTGATTCTCTGCCCTCATGCAGACACCTGGATCCCGGCCATCGTCCGCAAGGCCGGAAGATATGGCCTGGATTCTACCCTCAGCCGCAGCGGCTTTTTCAAGTCGATTGGCGCACGTTCCTACTACAGCTACGGAAAGGTGAATCACAAAGAGGGCGCCCTCATCCCAGAGGGCCGGATACTAATAGACACTGCCAGAAGCTTCGTCTTTGCCGAGAGCGGACTCAAGGGCGTCCTCATCGCCTCCCGGCTATCCGGCCTGTCCCCCAATCTCACTGCCCGATTCACTCCCGGAACTCTCATCTCCAGCTACGAGGTCTTCGAGGCGCTGCACCGGAACATAGCAGTTCCCTTTCGCAAGAGAGATGCAGAGGAGCCGAGGAATATCTGCGATCTGAGGGCCTGCGACAAGGGTGGCATGATCTTCCAGCCCGAGCCCGGATTGTACGAGGCGGTCCATCAGATCGATTTCACATCGCTCTATCCTTCGATCATCGTGAAGCACAACCTCTCCCCGGAGACCATTCAGAATCCCGACCGGAAGGGCTTTTTGTGCACGGTGATCTCCTCGCTGCTCACCCTGCGCATTGAGACCAAGAAGCGAAAGAAGGTCAATCCGGAGTACGCAGGAATAGACTCCGTCCTCAAGTGGATGCTGGTAACCTGCTTCGGCTACACCGGATACCGCAATGCCAAGTTCGGCCAGATCCAGGTCCACGAGCGGATCACAGGAATCTCAAGGGAGCTGCTCATGTTTGTCAAGGAGCTGGCCGAGGGCATGAACTTCCGGGTTCTGCACGGCATCGTTGACTGTTTGTGGGTCATCGGCGAGCCCATAGCCAGCTTCAAGGATGTCGTGGAGAAGGAGACCGGCATCCTGACTGAGGTGGACTCGTACGACTGGATCGTCTTCCTGCCCATGGAGGACGGCTCTGGAGCCTACAATCGCTACTTTGGACGGCTGGAGACAGGCAATATGAAGATCCGGGGAGTTATGGCCCGCAAGGGAGATACGCCTGAATATGTGCGGCGGATGCAAAAGGAGATCTTCGAGGTCATGGCCGGAGCAGGGAGCCGGGTGGAGCTGAGGGGGCTCTTGGCCGAGGCAAGAGAGGTGCGCAGGAGATATCTGAAGGGGCTGGAAGAGGCGGACGTAGATGTTCGGGAGCTGGCCATTCACCGTCGGATCAGCGGGCTGAGCTACTCTCGCAGGTGTGCCGAGGCTTCGGCGGTAGCGGCTCACCGGAAGCTTGGCATCGCCCTGGCTCCGGGGATGGAGATGGGATACGTGGTAAAGGATGCTAAAAGGTGGGAGGCGGAGCCGGATAGGACCGCGTCGGAGTTTGATGCCGATTACTACCGGAGACTGCTGGAGAAAGCCTGGAAGGAGGCAGCGTATGCGTTTGATCAGGCAGGGTAATGGTATAGGGCGAGGGTAGGTGATGTTCTATCACAGTCATGAGTGAGGTGGGCGGAAAAATGGTGAGCTTACCGCTTGATTTATATACTATTACATTTTGAATATAATAGAGTTGTCAGACTATGAATTCGTATGCGATCATTAAATTGGAGCAGAAATTGGAGAATTTATTGGATCATGCTATCATGGTGTATTTATCTTGGAAGGGATGATCATGGGACGCCCCAGAAAAAACAGAGAGAACTTGGTTGGCAGGGCAGGTCGGCAGGCTATAGAGCAGGAAGATCTGCAGCGTGAGTCGCAGAAGTGGATGCGCAAGAAGGAGACGGTAGCCAGGTTTGCCAGGCGAACCGAAACAAGAGGCTGAATGGAGGGAAAAAATGAGCAATGAAACAATCAATGAAACAAGCGACGAAAAGGTTAAGTCGAGCATCTGCCCGGCAATGGGAGTGTGCCATCTGGAGACCGGGTTGCAGGTAATCATCCCTATGCAGATGGGGCAGGAAAAGATTATAGAGTCGTTGCAAGCTATCGTGAATGCTGTTAAAACCAATACGGCAGAGGGCATCGGCTGCTATCCGATAGCTTGCATGATGTCTGAGGATGTAGGGGGAATGCTGGCGGTAAGCACCAATGCCGAGGAGGGAATGCCAGAAGCTCTTGATGCGCTCTTAGTGGCGGCAATGGCCTTTGCTGAGGGAGCGGGCAATGCAAAAGCCAAATTGCAGATGCAGGAGGAGAAGGCTGCATCTGGCTCGTGAGATCCGGCCTCATGAGACAACCCAGCAAACTATTTTTCTCAATTTTAATTTGCTCAGAGAGTGTGCAACTTATTTAAGCAGAGGAGACGACTGGATAGTATGACTTTTCCGGCCAGAGAGGCTATTGCAATGGCTCTGCAAGAAGCAGGCTGCGAGGTGGCAACCTGCGTGCCGGGCCTGGGAGCCACAGAAATATTTTGCGATTTTGCAAAAATAAGGTCCCAGAAACTGGTCTTTTCCTTCCATGAGGAGGTGGCCTACACAATCGCTCATGGAGCAGCACTGGCGGGCAAGAGAGCCGTCACAATCATGAAAGCGCACGGATTTTTCAAAGCGGCAAATAGCGTCAGTGATTCTCTTTACTCTGGAACGCTGGCCGGTTTCGTCTCCATAATAGTAGACGACAGAAACGGGATACAGTCCGATAGCATTGCAGATGCGAAAAGCTTCGTGGAGGGCATGGGCATTCCTCACAGGGTGGCAGATGTGCAGGAGGTCTTCAATGACATCGCTGAGGGTTTTCTCATCTCGGAGAAATTGAAGTTGCCTTTTGCTCTTATCATCGATGCCAGCGATCTGGATCAATCTTCTCGGGTCTCCTGCATACCAGAGAAAAGGTCCGGGTGCATAGACCCTCCATCCGAGAAATATATTCGAGACATCACTGAGCATGTGCTCTGTCCTCCTTTCTGCAAATATCAAAGGGATGTCCTGCAATGCAAACTCTCCGGCGGCAACTGGAGGGATATCAAGAAGCCATCTCTGCGTCCCCTCTTTCAGGCTCTTCCGGAAAAATGGATCGCGGTTGCAGAGCAGTATGCCATCCTCTTCGAGGCCCTCCGGTCGGCCAAAGGAGAGATTGCTGCGGGAGATACTGGCCTGTCCACCCTTTTTGCCCTTGCGCCCTACGATTGCATCGATGTGACTACCTACATGGGAGGCAGTCTTCCCCTGGCTCTGGGCGCATATTTGGCAGGAGTCCGTCCGGCATGGGCGATCAGCGGCGACTTCGCTTTTATCGCCGCAGGACACATGGGGCTGCTGGAGGCGGTTTCGCGCGAGATTCCTCTAAAGGTTTTGCTGCTCTGCAATGGAAAGGCGGAGACAACCGGCGGCCAGAAGATCCCGAGCGGGATTCTGGAGAGAATTCTCAGGGGATATGATGAGTATGTGCATATCATTCAGGATCCGCTGGACAAGAGAGCGGTTAAGTCTGCAATCAATATCGCATCCAGGTCGCCGGATTTAAGCATACTGGTTGCAAATTTTTGATAATGGCTCAGGCTGCCGGAAGCCTGCACAGCATCCCTATTGCCGGCAGCAATAACGCCGATCGCAATACCGCAAAGTATATATTTGCCTCAGCTAGTCTCGTCATCTGCCGAAAAGCAAAACGGCAGCATTCGTAATTTGGATGAAAAGAATCGGATGAAAAGACTCATGGACTCATCTTTGATCCGGCCTGGGCCCGATCTCCTTAATCGAAGCAGCGACTGGAATAGATCAAATCACGCCCAGGCATAACATCTAGGAGGCGCCATATGATGTATTTGAAAAAAATGAAAAACGCAGCACTTGCAGTCCTTTTGATTCCCTTGATCGCTTTGGCCGCACCTGTTCTCGCAGAATCGCCCTCTGAGATCATCAGAGATTATCATGATGCCGGCAGCGTGCCGAGCAACATTTCCGGTAACATGTCAAGTAATGTTTCCAGTAACGTCTCCAGCATCATTTCCAGCAATGCTTCCATTAACCGGACCATCATAAATCCGATGGACCCGGGATATGTCTGGGGAAATCCGAATGCAATCGATCTAGCCGGCGAAGATCCATCAATATTCGAGAAGAGTGCCTTCAGTAAGACTGCAGGCGGCATAATGGCTGAAATGTACACATCCAGCATCAATAGCTTCCGGAGTGCCGACCCAAAGGCCGGGATCAGCAATGCCACCAGGAAAGCGGCGAAGGTGGGCCTGGTTAACTGGCCAAAAGCGTGATGCTGAATGCGAGAGACGCCAGCGTGAGAGAACGTCAGAAGGAGAAAATGCTGGAATAGCTGAATAGCCGAATGAAAAGCTAATAAATCCCCTTGCATATTACCTGCCGTGAAATCCTCCGAGCCTCTGGTCTTTACCCTATCACGGATTGAGAACCTCATGCATCAGGTGAGCTTTGATCCGGTGCGGATGAAAGGAAAGATCATCACCAATACCTCTCTGGTAGATAAGCGATACCTGAATGAGGCCCTTTCTGTTTTTTACGATGTCATTCAGAGCGGCCTGTCGGTATCGCCATTGATCACGCTGGTGGAGGAAAAAGAAATGATAAAGATCAGGACCGCGTGCAGCCTAACCATCAGCGGCGTTCTACTCAAATCTGGAATACCGGTGCGCCCCAAAGGAGGCGGCCTGATCGAGGTGATCGAGCGCGAGCCGGTCAGATTCACTGACATGCTCATGTACTGGGCTACGACCATCGATCCCATTGATGTTCTCACTGCTCAGGAGCTGACGGACATCACTGGAATGATGCGCACTGGAAACGGGCGCATCCTGGGCAATCTCCAGGAGGCTCCAATGCTCGCCAGGGAGAAGATCGAGGAGGTGCTCGAGCGTCTCACCTCAGCGGAGTTCACCGGGGTCCTGGAGCTGTCCGAGCCGAATATGAATGTGCTTGGGGTCTCAGTGGAGCGGGACCACATGGGAATCGCTCTGGTGGGGGGCACTAACCTGGTGGCAGCCGCCCAGGAGTGCGGAATCAATATCACGCATGAGTCAATCAGCGGCCTTACCGATATCGTTGAGATGAAGCATATCGAAGAGCTGATATGATTGAGCCCTGTGGCTTGCTTGAGCTTCATGTCTAGCCATATCTGTTATCACGGCCCATTGGGCGGGGAGCGGCTCACGCACTGCGGCGCATCTTTTCGCGCGTGAAAATCCATCACAAACCGGCTTAAGAAACAAATCAGACTGCCGCCAGGCCTCTCTCTTGCCGGTAGCAGCCCTCTATTCCTCATCTCCCAGCAGCGGATCTCTCCTCCCGTTCAAGGCAAAAGCCTCCTCCCTCTCGATGCATGTCGGGCAGCTACGACAGGGCCGCTCCCCCCCGCAGTAGCATGACCAGGTGAGCTCATAGGGAACATCCAGGGCGAGCCCCATCCTCACGATCTCCGCCTTGCTCATATTCACAAACGGGGCCTGTAGCTCCACTGGATGCCAGGCGGTAGCCAGGCGGATAGCAGGGCGCAGGGCCTGCACGAACTCCGGCCGGCAGTCTGGATAGATGGTGCTGTCGTTCTTGTGAGCAGCATAAAATACCTCAGCAATCTCGTGGGCCTCGGCATAGCCCGCAGCCACAGAGAGCATGATCATATTGCGATTGGGAACGACTGTCTTCTTGGCTGCCTCCTCGGTGTAGTGGCAGCTCGGCACCTCCTTTCCCCCCAAAAGCGCACTGTCTCCCAGGAGCGAAGCGAGCGAGCTGAGGTCGACGACCTGATGAACGATGCCCAGACTTTCTGCAATCGCTCTGGCACAAGCTATCTCTTTCTTATGCTTCTGGGCGTAGTTGAAGGTGAGCGCATCCACCTCATAGCCTTCTTTCAGCATCTTGTAGAGCAATGTGGTTGAATCCACTCCCCCAGATAAAATCAAAACCCCTTTGATCTTTTCACCTTTACTGCACTGATTCTCTCTCACGGTCCTCCTTCTTTGCATAGCTTCAGCACCGCTGCCAACTCGTCTATCCTCACAGGCTTTCTAATGTAGTCGTCCATCCCCGCCTCAATGCACATTTCTCTGTCGCTCTTAAAAGCAGCAGCAGTCATGGCGATGATCCTGGGGCCGTCCGGAATCCTCTTCCGGATCTCTTTAGTGGTCTGCAGGCCGTCCATCTCCGGCATCTGCACATCCATCAAAATCACGTCATAATTTCGACTCTCCAGAGCCTTGAGGACCTCATGGCCGTTGCCGGCCACATCCGCGCTCATTCCAAGCTTGGCAAGCATATGAAGGGCAACTGTCCGGTTGATCGGGTTATCCTCGGCCAGCAGAATGCGCAGGGATGATTTTGGATCTCCATAGCAGAGCGCCCTGATGCTGGTTGCCTTCCGGAATTCATCCGACAGCGCGATTTGCGTCTGCCGGGCCGTTTGCGCCTTTATGGTAAAATGAAATGTCGAGCCTATCTCGAGCCGGCTCTCAACCCATATCCTTCCGTTCATCTTCTCCACAAGCTTCTTGCTTATGGCCAGACCAAGGCCGGTGCCTCCGTACCTTCGGGCAGTCGAGGCATCAACCTGGCTGAAGAGCTGAAACAGACGATCTGCTTTGTCATCGGCAATTCCAATGCCCGTATCCTTGACAGCAAAATGAAGCTCATAGCTGCCATCATCCACCCCGCTTCCAGAAACCGAGATTGATACGCAGCCTCTTTCTGTGAATTTAACGGCATTGCCTATCAAATTGACAAGAACCTGGCGGAGGCGGGCATGATCGCCCAAAATCACATCCGGAATACTTTGATCGATTTGATATTCCATCTTCAGGCCCTTTTTAGCGGCATTTTCCGCTCCAAGAGCTATCGATTCCTCTACCACCCTCTTTAGGCTAAAGGGCTGATGCTCCATCTCCATCATCCCTCCTTCAATCTTAGAGATATCGAGAATATCGTTGATGATATCCAGCAGAGCCTCCCCGCTGCTGCGTATGGTCTCCAGGTACTCCTTCTGCTTTTCTGTGAGATCTTCGTCCAGCAGCAGGCAGGTCATGCCTATCACCGCATTCATGGGCGTTCGAATCTCATGGCTCATGTTTGCCAGAAAATCCGACTTTGATTTTGTTGCTGCCTCTGCGACCTCTTTGGCCGCCCAAAGCATATCTTCCGCCCTCTTGCGCTTGGTAATATCTTCAACGGTACCGTCAAAGTGCATCCCGTCCTCATCCTGCACAATCCTGGTGTTCATCGAGACCCAAAATCTGGTGCCATCTCTTCGCTGCACCTCAATCTCAAAGCCCTCCAGATAGCCCTTTTCGGTGATCTGCTTTACAGCCCGCTCCCTGTCCTCGGGATGAAGATATAGCTGACGGCCAATATCGGTGACGTTTGCCAGCATCTCCTCCGGGCTGCTGTATCCAAAGAGCCGGGCAAAAGCAGGATTGACGCTCAAATATCTGCCTTCGGGCACACTCTGGTACAAACCGAGTATCGAATTTTCAAAGATCTCTCGATACTTCCTCCGGCTTTTTCTTAACTCCTTCTCGACGAGCTTGGGCTCGGTGATATCACGAATGGATTCGATCACTCCGATGAGATTTCCTGCCGAGCCGTAGAGGGGCATGGCTTTGCCCCAGAGGTAGGTTCCTCCCTTTCCAAGAGATGAAACATATGCTTCGCCGCTAATGCTACTACTATCCCTGCGAAGATTGGAATATTTAGCCTCGTTTTCGGGATCATGACTAAAAAACAGATCCGACAGAGTGGGCCTTCGGATCCCATAAATCTGCATCGCGTGCTCATAGTTGCCTTTTCCCAGAATATCGCAGGCCAGGGTTCCGGTAAGCTCTTCCATAGCTCTATTCCAGGCGATCACGATGCCGTTCAGATCGATGGCCAGGATGGCATCTGGAATGAAGTCGATTATCTCCATCGACTGAACTTTTTCGATATCAGATTTCATTTTCCGGGTCCTGTTTTCCAATTTGCGTCACCAGAATCTTGTCCACCCTGCGTTCATCCATATCCACCACCTCAAAGCGGTACCTGTTCCACTCGAAGTAGTCTCCGGTTATGGGAACCTTTTCAAGTTTGGTCATCACAAATCCGCCAAGAGTTGTGTATTGGCCATCATCATCTTCAGGCAGCCCATCCGAATCGAGAATCTCCCGGAATTCATCCACCGGCAGAGCACCATCCACCAGCCAGGAGCCGTCCTTCCTCTTTATGATTTGCGGCTCTGCCAGCTCATCGATATGCGGAATATCTCCAACCAGTCCTTCCAGCAGGTCGACCAGGGCGACCAATCCCTGCACCGATCCAAACTCATCAAGGACGATGGCCAGATGAATTCCCGTCTGCTTGAACTTCTCCAGCACCTTCAGAGCCCTCATGCTCTCCGGCACAAAGAGCGGCGGCAGGAGAGACGCTTTCAGGTCTACATTTTCATCCGAAAGCTTGCAGCTGAGCAGATCCTTGGATTGAACCACCCCCAGAACATCGTCAAGCTTCTTGTCGCAGACTGGATACATGGAGTAAGCCCCTCCACCGATCTTTCGGCAGATCTCCGTCCCGGGATCATTGATGTCCAGCCATACGATCGCTCCTCTGGGAGTCATGATGGAGTTTACCCTCCGGTCTCCCAGGGAAAATACCCTCTCCATGATCTCCTGCTCTTCTTCTTCGATCACGCCCTCCGTCGCTCCCTGGTCAATCAGGATGCGGATCTCCTCTTCAGTCACTGCAGGCTCGGCATAGGCTTTAACGCCCAGAGCCTTCAATATCAGTTCGGTACAAAAGCTCAGAAAGATAACCGCTGGAGACACCAGACGGGAGAATGCAGCCAGAGGAGCGGCAGAAAGAGAGGCAATTCGCTCTGAATTGCTCAGCGCGATTCTCTTGGGTACTAGCTCTCCGATGACCAGGCTGAAGAATGTGATCATCAGAACTACACAGGCCAGGGCCAGGCCGCTGCTGTACGGTGAGAGGGCCGGGATTTCATTAAAGCTAAAAGCCAGCTCATCTGCGATCGTCGCGCCTCCCACAGCTCCCGTCAGGGTGGTGATGAGAGTTATGCCGGTCTGCACGGCCGAGAGGAGGCGGTTGGGATTTTCAGCCAGCTCCAAAGCTGCTTTCGCACCCGAATGGCCCTCTTCCACCCAGGCCTTCAGCCGGGCTTTGCTTGAGGAAACCACGGCCATCTCGGCCATGGAAAATGCGCCACTTGCTAGAAACAGAAGAAAAATGATCAGGATTTCAGTGAGCATCCCAGTCACCCCATGCTATCCATTTCCTGGCATTTCTGGATCAAGTCCCTGGCAGTCCATCTTGAGTTAGACTGCATGGCAATTATTTATAGCTTCGCCGGGATGAACGGAAACGGATGAACTCTTTAATCCCGAAGCTTATTGTTTCGAAGTCCATCGTTGAAAAAAGAATAATTGCAGAGGAAAACACCGCTGAAAAAATCAGCGGATAATTCTGCATCATCTCATACGCAGTAACCGCGGCCTCAGAAAGTCCCGACCGTTATTGAGTTGTTTGCCGTTGGAATGGATTCGTTTCCAAGCACAAACGCTGTTATGTTGATGAGGCTCTTATCCTGGTTGCAGGTCAGGCACTCTTTGGTTACGTTGGTCGGCAACAGCGAGACATCATGCGAAGCTGTCTTTGCCAGAGTGACGAGATTTTCTGTAGTTATAAATTTGGCGTTCTTGGAGAGAGCATAATCCATGAATCGATTTAGCGAATCCAGATACTCTCCTGAGCCGGAGGTCGATGTGGTCAGGACTATTACCAAGGGCTCATCTTTGTCCTGAACTTCGTCGAACTTGCCTATCAGAGCATCGTACCATTGATCCGCAGCCAGGCCATTATCCTTGAAGTAGCTGTCCTGAAGGACCATCTTCTTGCCGGATAGAGCATATGTGCTTACCGGCACCGCATAGAAGCTGTGGCCTTCCAGCTTGTATGGCCATATATCATTCTCATGCCCTGGCGCAAATAGAAGCCCTGACTGGAAGCCGGCATCGTACTGGATGCCCAATCCATCAAGTGCCCTGTATGTATCCTGGTTCTGATCGAAGGACTGAGGCATAAACCCGCTGACATTTATCTCATTTTTGCCGCAGATCTTGCAGCTTTCCACATACTGTTTGGATCTTTTCAACATGATGCTCTGTTCAATAAAGGACAATGAACTTAGCTTCTCATCGGAATGATTACCGGTCATGGCCAGCTCAAAATCCGAGTCTGAACCTATGCGAGTGAGGAGCAGATTTCCATATGATTTTACTACATCCTGAGTTGGAAAGATCGTCGCTACTAGATGTTTTCCATTGATTGCTTTGTACAAACTTGATAAATTCGATACCTCAGATTTTATCTGTTCCTCGGAGGCAGACGCTGGCATCCCTGATTCAATCATTAGATTGACCAATGTTGTCTCTTTTGTGGATTGTGACATGCCAAGCATCGTCATCATAATAAATGCCAGCATTCCCAAAATGATCCAAGATTTCATTATTTATCCTCCCGATGTGATTTAAATTTTTCCAATGGTAATACATAACTTATTGCTTAATAATCATTTCTGCTGGGGACTTATGCATATGAATAGCTTTATTAACCATAAAAACAATGACTGTAAGAATAAATTTGAGGCTAATGCCTGCAAAAAGCAAATCTCTTTGGAGGAAACGATGATGATGGGAACAAAAACAAAAATCATGGCTCTGTCTATTATGGTGATGGTATCGCTCATTGGCCTTGGCGGTGCCTTAGCAGATCCTTCGATTCATCTGACTGTTTTTATAAATGAGCATGTAAGTATATCCGCCGATCCAGGTACCGCTGGCGGCCAATATGATTACCTGTGGGAGGCAAGCTGGCCGATAGCTGAAAATGGTGCAGCCCTTTCCGACCCAATTTCGCAAAATCCGATCATCTTTGATGCCCCATCTACACCAGGGGATTATACATTGGATGTCCTGGTTAGCGACCATGATGTCCCAACAAATTGTAAAGCAGATAAGACCATAAACCTGCATGTTGTAAAATGCTGTCCATTGATGGATGCGAATTATTGCACTGAAGATACACCCAACTGGTGCTGGTATGACTCCTGCGGAGATCCTGCTACATGGACTCATGCCTGGGTGACAAATCCTTCATCCATCGATTTCAAATGGTATGTTCCATCTACTGCAACAGTTGCAGCTTCAACGGGATCCTGCTATGCTCCGGTGTTGGGAGAATCACCCTTTGCGCTCCCGGACGCCACGACACCAACCACGAGCAATTCTGTGAGGCTGGATGTAACTCAGACTACTACTGCCCACGGAGGGGAGTCGATAGTCCTGTACTCCTGTGAGAACAACTTCAACCTGCATTGGGTGCCAGAGCTTTCCGTTAGTGCGACCACTTAGATGCCGAAAACAGGGCTGCGTCTGTTTCCTATCTGACGCAGTGCAATTTTTTATGATTATTCATGAACAATGGAAACCTGCAGATATGAGACAATGCAATTTCAGATATCAATGGAGTTTTCTATTGGCCGCGATAATGCTCATGTCTCTATTAGCTTCAATTCACACCTGCCAGGCCGTGACCCTTAGCAACGTCGATGGAACCTGGAGCGGCGCAAGTCCAAGCTATGCCAGCTGTTTGAGGTATTCCAACACGGCTGACACAACTGATGAGAATAAAGTGGCATATGGCTCATCTGGATCATGCCCGAACAGCCTCGATTTCAGCGCCCAGAGCGGCTTTGGATTTGATGGCAGCAGCTCGCAGGAGATCCTCCCAGGATCGATAATCAATCTGGGACGATTCAGACATCACAATAGGCCGATTTCAGCAAATTATGTCCTAACCAGTGTGAAATTGTCCGTCACATTATATATCGCTGGAGTCAGCCCCAATCCCACCTTCACTTATACTATGAACCTGGATGAAACATCCAATTCAGGCTCTTGTACTAACTGCGGCGGATACTGGCAGCCATCCTGTTGTGAATACTCGCCATGCGTCAGTCCATGTCCTGATCGAGTTTGGTGGGCCAATACTGGATCTACTACTACATTCTCCCTTCAAGGGAAGACCTATACCCTTGAGATAATTGGATTTGCGGATTGCAGCAATCCGAATTCAGCCATCAATTCCTTCGTAACCCAAGAAAACGCCGATAGCTATGCCTGTCTCTACGGCAGAATTACAGGTTTTACACCCTCAATTCATCTAGAAAAATATACTAATGATATAGATGTCGCCTCATCTGATGCAAGTAATATTCCCATAATCTCAAAAGGATGCCCTGTAACCTGGACATATAAGGTTACCAATGATGGCAACCTTCCTCTATCAAACCTGGTTTTAACTGATAATAAGGGAGCAAACCCAGTTCGCTCAAGTGGAGATATCGATAACGATAATATTCTGGATCTAACGGAAACGTGGACCTATTCAGCCTCTGGAACTGCCATCAACGGCGACTACTCCAATACCGCTACGGTGACGGCCAATACAGGATCAACTCCCGCAACAGTAACAGACAGTGATACCAGTTGGTATCGCGGTCTGAAGATCGGAGTAGACGCCGGCCCGGATCAAACGATCTGTGAGAATCAAGGTACCATATCATTGACGGGAGCGAGTACCGGCAGCCCGGCTTCCTATCTCTGGACGACATCGGGAACGGGCACGTTCACCGATGGTACGACCCTCAGCACGGGATACATTCCAAGTGCATCCGACATAGCCGCTCGCCATGTAACATTGACGCTGAAAGCCACAGGAACCTGCCCGGATGTTTCCGTTTTCGACACTATGACGACAGCCATCAACCCGATCCCACAGCCCGTAATTAATGTCATCTTCCCGCCATGACCCGAAGAGTTTCAAAGGAGCACGACATTATGCAAAAGAATAGCAATAGATCAGGAGGACAAAAGACGCAAGAAGAATCATCCGGTATGATTAGTTGCTGCTCTTTTTGCCTGAAGGCCTCTTCGTTTTTCATGCTAGCATCGCTGATTTGCATAATGCTCCTCTGCTCGATGGCCTGCGCCGAGGTTTCCGAGGATTATTATTCAAGACAAACATATAAATTTACTACGGGTCTTGATTCAAACCTCTATGAATTTCTTTGGACGGCATCCTGTTGCAGCGAGGCAGATTGCTGCAATGATCCATCCTGCTGCATAGGTTCTTCCTGCGGCATCAATGCTGGAACGGAAAGTGATCCATTCGTATGGACCGCACCTGATGTGAATTGTCCTACGGATGTCACTATTTCCGTGATAGCCTTCAATAAAGCATTCCAATCATGCAAGAGCATGGCGGAGTTGAAGATCAGGGTACTGCCGCTTGAGGGCTTTGGTGGCGTAAAGTTTGAAGACCGCAACGGCAATGGCGTCAGGGATGGGGGCGAGCCGGGCCTCGCTGGCTGGACGGTAAACCTGAAAAGCATCGACACAATAATCGCCACCACTACAACCGGCCCGGATGGTGCCTATTTCTTTGCCGGAGTTGAGCCGGGCAGCTACACGGTTGAAGAGGCTGTTCAGTCAGGCTGGAGGCAATCTTATCCGGCTGCACCTGGAACGCAAACCGTAACCCTGGTCTCTGGTGTTGCCGGACCGACTGACATAGATTTCGGCAATTTCCGGTCCACCGGTTTTTCCGGCATGGTTTTTGAGGACAGCAACGGCAATGGCTTCAGGGATGAAGGCGAGCCGGGATTGGAAGGCTGGACGGTAAACCTGTTGAGCGGCGACATAATCATCGCTACTACTACCACCGGCCCGGACGGGACCTATTCCTTTGCGGATATTGCTCCTGGCAGCTATACGGTTGAAGAGGCTGTTCAGTCAGGCTGGAGGCAATCTTATCCGGCTACACCTGGAACGCAAACCGTAACCCTGGTCTCGGGCGTGGCCGGACCGACTGACATAGATTTCGGCAACATGAGACCGACTGGCTTCTCGGGAGTGAAGTTCGAGGACAAGAATAGCAATGGCGTCCGGGAAGAGGGCGAGCCGGGATTGGAAGGCTGGACGGTAAACCTGTTGAGCGGCGATACGATTGTCGCCACCACTACGACCGGTACTGATGGCACCTATTCCTTTACAGGAGTTGCGCCAGGCAGCTACACGGTTGAAGAGGCTGTTCAGTCAGGCTGGAGGCAATCTTATCCTGCAACGCCAGGAACGCAAAGCGTAACTTTGGTCTCAGGAATTGCAGGGCCGACTGACATAGATTTCGGCAACTGGCGGCCGACTGGCCTCTCGGGAGCGAAGTTTGAGGACAAGAATGGCAATGGCATACAGGATGCAGGCGAGCCGGGATTGGAAGGCTGGACGGTAAACCTGATGAACGGCGACACAATTATCGCTACTACTACCACCGGTCCGGACGGAACATATTCCTTTACGGATATTGCTCCGGGCAGCTACACCGTAGAAGAGTCTGCGCAAGAAGGCTGGAAGCAGTCTTATCCAGCAACGCCAGGAACACAACCTGTAATTCTCGTATCGGGTGAAGCCGGACCCACCAACATTGATTTCGGCAATGTGCGGACTGGCGGTATTAATGGCATTAAATATCAGGATATCAACGGAAACGGCGTCAGGGATGAGGGCGAGCCAGGATTGGAGGGCTGGACGATCAATCTGAAAGACGGCGATAAAATAGTCGCTACCACTATAACCGATGCTAATGGTTTCTATGAATTTCCCGGACTCCTGCCAGGCAGCTATACAGTTGCTGAGGAACAGAGGCCAGGATGGATTCAAACGACTCCGCAGGGCAATGTCTACATGGCAGACATATCAAATGCAGGTGAGGTTATAGTGAAGCAGTCCGATTCCAGCCGGACAGAGGTCGGACCGACGAAAGTGAACTTCGGCAATCAGGTGATAAGCACTGGGATTTCGCTATCTGGCGTGAAGTTCAACGACAGCGATGGAGACGGATCCAAAGAAGGGAACGAACTTTTGGGCGGCTGGACGATAAATCTGATGCAGGGCGACATTGTTGTCAAGACCGCCACTACCTCAACCGAGCCCGATACACTTGGATCATATAACTTTGAAGGAATTCAGCCCGGAGTCTATACCCTGGAAGAGGTGCCATCATTCTCATCAGACTGGACCCAGACCTATCCGGCGAACAATATCTACAATGTGGTTGTCTCTGAAGCCGGCCAGATCACAGCTACCATGTCTGACCAGGCGGAAGTTGCACCAAATAGTCTGGATTTCGGAAACAAGTTCCGGCCATCAGGAGGACGGAAGTCACCTCTGGAGATCACAAAGACAACTCCTGATGAAATCATAAAAACTGATTCGCAGTCCACCTTTATCATCACGGTAAAAAATAACGGAAAGGTTGAGATCCATGACATCAAAATCGTTGACGAGCTTAGCCCTATGCTGGAGTTTGTCCCTTATGCATATTCTGGAAACACCCAAATCCAGCACACATTTGAAGGAGGCAACATAGTCTTTGATCTTTCGCCTCTCGGATCTCTTCAGTCAGGCGAATCCTGGACCATTGTTTATAGGGTCAAATTGAGTCCTTATGCCTGCACTTCCGATTTTACGCCAACCTCATCAGCTCCTATGGCGGCTGCCGATGAGACAAAGCTGAAAGTCATGGCAGTGGAGAGCGACATTTCCAACCCCTCAGAAATCGTGCAGCTTATTGATGCCCTTTCCAGGAATAAAACCAAATTGGAGGCTAAGCTTAATAGCATCAAGAGGCATAAAGATGCCTTTGATAAAGCCAACTCGACCCTCGAATCGGGCATAAAGAGCATTGCAGCGATGAATTTTACAAGCAACAACTACACAAACGTTTCTAGCGGAGAATGGCTTAATGAGCTTTTAAATGCAGCCGGGTCCCTGGTATTTTCAGAGTATTCCAGACCGGACAAATACGACTTCCTTGTCACTGAGTACGGCACGAACGGCGAGGTTACGTCTGACTTTTATACCTTCCTGCCAACCACGGAGACTTTAAAAATCGATTACAATAAACCTCAAAATGGCTATAAGACCTACACGGTGCGCTATTATGCTACTGGAGATACTCTGATCATAATTTGCAACGTCTATGGCAGCATGATCAGCGTAGAGTACAGGAGAACTCCCGGATTGGCTGCACCTGAATATCTCACTAACTGTGCTACTGCTTACGGAAAGATCGGCGAAACAGATGAACTGGCGGTCAGCAACAGAGCATGCGCCAATCTAGGATGGAGCTGTCAGACCGGTGAGCCGGTGATTGGCTTGCTGCTCTCAAAGAAGGCAGATCGTGAGGTCGCCCAGGTGGGTGAGACTGTCAGGTACGCCTTTACGGTGCAGAATACGGGCACGGTTGCCCTGAACTATTTCACCCTCAACGATGATAAAATTGGAATTATCGTCCTCAATGATCCAGATCCATTGGGGCCGGGAGAGCTACGCACCTACTACGGAAACCATACTGTAAAAGAAGGAGATCGGCCGAAACTGACGAATGCAGTTATTGCTACAGCACTCGATCCTGATGGAAACGTAGTCACCAGAAAGGCTACTGAAGAAGTGAGAATAATTACTGCATGTCTGACCAAGACTGCATCGCCAAAGACTGCCCGGCCAGGTGATTACGTAACCTATAACATAACATGGTATGAGCGAGGGGATTTGATTGTAGATGATTACCCTGATGGCGTAAGCTTCATTTCAGCATCACCCATGCCGGTTGATGACGGCGAGGATAACAAATGGATCATAGGCAAAGACATCGGAACTATCATTATCACAGTGCAGGTAGCAAAGGATATCGGCAATACATCCTTTGATATGGATCAGGGAGTCAGAGGAACGGGATTTGTGAATGTGCGAAATGATATCCGCACCAAGCCGGTTATACTAAAAAATAAAGCGACATTGTATCTTAATAAAGGAAAGATATGCACTGCTTATGCGGACGTCAACGTCGGCCCTCCCGAGACCTATGTCACTCTGAAGGAGCACGGCAGCGGCGACTACGCCAGTATGGAAGTGATCCGCTATCAGAACTCCAACCGTTCCATTTCGGTGACTAAAGGCCTGACTGCAACGCATAAGCCAACAAGCTTCTCCCTGCCCAACAATCGTGATGTCGATTTCCAGAGCAAATGGTCGGAGATGGCCCAATCCAAGAACTATGCCACTGGCGGCTCCACAAGCGAGGAGTACACTCACGCAAACCACATCAGCCGGAATAGTTCCCTCGATTTGGATGAGAACGGCAGCACCATGAAGACCGAAACAGACTTTGAGGGCGTAGGGCATATCGGCCTGGTCAAGAAGGTTGCGGAAGAAAATAAAAGCCAGAACGCCAGCAATACCTTCCACTCCCAGGAAGACTATGTCGGCAGCTTCAAGATCAAACAGAAGTTCGATGAATACGGCCGGAATGCAGAATACGAAAAATCCGTGAACGGCACGGGTTATGTCTCTGCAAAGAAAGATTTGGGAAAAGCCCAGTCATCCTACGAGTCAGGTACTGGCAGCTACCAGAGCGAGGAGAAGATCAGCACTGGGGCCAATTATATCTCCAAAGACATCACCCTCAGCAATCTGCCGACCAGCTACATTTACACGCCCTTCTTTTCCACATCAAGCGATATAAAGTGGAGCGAAGGCATGTGGTCGAAGACTCCGAACAGCCTGATCAGCGAGCGGTTTTCCGACGCAGTCGACCTCAAATTGAAGTCAACCGCCCGAGGCCTCAACGAGATGGTAACCGAGGGCAGCGTAACCGGACAGGCCGACTTCCGAACGGCCTACAGGGAAGAGAATGGCAACAGCAAGATCGATCAGCAGGAGACCTATGTGGGCGAATTTGATATCAAGAGAAAGACCCTGCTTGGAGGCGTGGCCAAGTACGACCGGCCACATATTTCTTTGAGCAAGATGGCTAAATTAGACCTGCTCAATTCGACCATTGCTGACTATCGCATCACCGTGGAAAACAATGGCAACCGCGCCCTGGAGCCGGTCTATGTCAAGGATGTCTTCCCGGATGGAACCGAGTATATCACATCCTCTCTGAGGCCGGCTGAGCTGACGGCAAGCTATGCCAACTGGTCTCTCCCGGCCTTGGGCATAGGCAGCAAGGTCATCATCGACTTGCGGCTCAACATCACTGAGAAGCCATCCAATCTGGTCAACCGGGTGCAAGCAGCAGGAAAGTACGACAGTATGTGGACGCTTTCGAGGAACTTTTCCGTATCCAATTTGAACTGGCTGAACTGCTGTCCGCCCGAGATCTCCGCTTCCAAGACTGCCAGAATCGATGCACTCGACCCGAGAGTGGTCTGGTATACATTAAATATCAAGAACAGGGAGAAGTATACCATGGTGGCTTTCTGGATGGACCGGCTGCCTCTATCCATGAAGCTCTTGAACTCCTCTCAGGAGCCATCTGAGAACAGGTCAGAGAAGATAACCTGGACCATACTCGATCTGGCACCAGGAGAGAACAGAAGCATCACTTACAGGGCCAGAGCGGAGTCGGATGGCACATTTATCAATACCGCCCATATCGAGGCCTTCTCGGTGGACGGACCAGACGCAGCCGCTGCGGATGTTGAGGCGCGAGTCGATTTGGGCGCGGGGGTGGCATTGGTTTCCTCCTCCTCGTCAGACTGGCAGCCGCCAACATGCTTCGGCCTCAACTGTACCAGCCAGATAAATGATGAGGACTGGGTGCCATGCTACACCTGCGGAACCGGTGATACAGGCGACGGAACAGTCATGCCGCCCTGTGCCTCATGCATTAACACTGGCGACGATAGTCTGCCTTAAGCTGCCGCCAGGACCGATCAGGATGGAGAGCTACCAGGATGATCCGAAAAAAAGCGATCGCTCCGGCGAGACATGCCTGTGCCGCCTGCATCATCTTTATTCCTGGATATCTTATAATTCGTTATCTAATAATTCGTTATATCATAATAAATATCATAGACCGTCCTTATTGGAAAAATAGCAACCTTTATATGGAAATATTGGTAATGTACCAGTGAATTAATGCATTGCCTGGGAGAATACCAGAACAACATGGTAAAATGCATGGATCTTGACGAAGTGGACCATACTATTCTTGGCAGCCTTCGGGAAAACTCTCGCATCAGCTTGCGGGATATGTCAAGAGGATCCGGCATCTCCGATGCAACTATACAGTTTCGCCTCAAACGCATGAAAAGCAATGGTGTCATAGATCGGTTCACCATTATGGCCAATCCGGCAGCTACCGGCTATCTGGTTACTGCGATTATCCTTGTGCAAACGGATAATGAGAGACACGATCAGGTGGTCGAGTCACTGGCTGATGTTCCTGAGATAACTGAGGTCTATGAGATACTGGGAGAATACGACCTCTTCCTCAAGGTCTGGTCAAAAAGTCTCGATGACCTAAATGCTCTTATAAATGATCGAATACGGCCAATCGAAGGCATCGAAGACCTTCATGAAATCGTGGTGGTAGAAAGAGCAAAAGATGAGACATCTCCGGTTTAGAGGTTGAAATGGCTACATTCAAAAGCTTAGCGGAGAAGGCAAAGGGTTTTGGCCCAATAAAGATAAACGATTTTGGCCAAAACACAAAAAAAGTTCAGAACAAAGATGATGTATCCAACACAGATATCCTGGAGCTTGCCGTCCACCCTCTGCCGATGACAAGCAAAAAGCCTCTGGAACGGCCCAAGATCACCATAATTGATTATGATGAGCTTCACTATCACGAAGCAGAGGCCAAGGAAGTAGAAGAGTGCTTTCGATTTAAGAACCTGCCCACAGTAACCTGGATAAACATCGACGGCCTGCATCAGATGGAAGTCCTGGAGAAGCTCGGATCTTGCTATGGAATTCATCCCCTGGTCCTGGAGGATATCCTGACCGATCAGCGTCCCAAGATCGAGGATTATGATGATTACATATTCATCGTGCTGAAGATGCTCTACTACGATGATGGCAGCAATGAGAAGAAAAAGCAGGATGAAGAGGATGATGATTTGGGAGACACCAACCTGGATGTGGACCAGGTGAGCGTGATCCTGGGGCCGAATTTTATCATATCTTTTAAAGAAAAAGAGGTCGATGTATTTAATCCCCTGAGAGATCGCCTCCGCACTGCTAAAGGCAGGATAAGAAAACAGGGTGCGGATTATCTGGCCTATTCCATGATAGATGCAATCGTCGATCACTACTTCGTGATCATGGAGAACCTTGGTGATAGGTTCGAGGATCTGGAGGATGTGGTGGTTTCCGATCCGCAACCAGGCATTCTTCCTACAATCTATAATCTGAAGCGAGATATGCTCTTTTTAAGAAAATCGGTATGGCCTTTGCGGGAAGCCATTAGCAAGATGCAGAGGAGCGATTCGCCTCTCGTCTCGGAGGCTATCAAGATCTATCTCAGAGATGTTTATGATCACACCATCCAGGTGATCGAGAACATTGAGACCTTCCGCGATATGTCCGCCTCGCTGCTGGAAACCTATCTCTCCAGCTTGAGCAACAAGCTCAATGAGGTGATCAAGCTGCTCACCATTATCTCAACCATATTCATTCCGCTCACATTTTTGGCAGGACTGTATGGAATGAACTTCAAGTTCATGCCAGAGCTGGAGTCTCCATTCGGCTATCCTGCGGTTCTGATTCTGATGTTGCTGGTTGTTGTGACAATGATGGTATATTTCAGGAAAAAGGAATGGATTTAATCAATTACGATTTTCCGCCAAGGATCTTTTCGTAGCGCTGCACAATCCTCTCCAGGATGTCCATGTCGTAGGACTGGTGAAGAGGCACAAGGATATCCGCTTCCAATCCCGCAGAGTCTGGTGCCACCGTCAGGCCGTCCTCCTGCACGACCAGTCGCAGTTCGCGGGCCATCTCCTCTATCAATGGGGTAAGCGGCTTGATCGCCCGGGCGGCCTTGGCTCTCTGCCTGAATCTCTTGAGGAGAGAATCGATCTCCGCCGCCAGGGGCTCAACATCTCCACTTCCCGATTCCTGGCAGATTCTCTCTGCACTCTCCTTGAGCGAAGTGAGGGTGCGCACTCCCGCCTCCAGCATCTGGCCGCTGTAGTTCTGCCTGACTCTCTCGGCATATCCAGGGGCAAGCACCAGCAGATCGATCTCTTTCAGGCGCTCAAGGTCTTCGGCTTCAGGTTTATACGGGTTTACTACTATATAATCCAGGGCAAGGCGCAGGGCCAGGCTCTCGTACATGGGTGAGACGCCAACAAGCTTCTTGTCCTGGAGAAGAGCTCTTCTGATAGCCTGGGGATCGGCAGAGCTGATGCCGAAGTAATCGGCAAATCCGCTCGTAGTGGAAAGGAGCTTGGTGCGGCTGAACTTTTCTGCCTTGATGAGGCCTCTTTTCTCCAGCTCTTTGACATGATCGTAGCTCTTGTTTCCCCGGATCTCAACCAGAGAGCTCTGCTTAATTGGCTGCTTGTAGGCGATGATCGCCAGCGTTCTGATGAGCGGAGCCTCGATCTCCTTGGGAGCAAAGGAGATGACTCGTCCAGCGAGACCGAAGCGAACCTGCATGGAGTAGCCCTCGCCGATGCTCCTGATCTCTAGTCCCGAGTCGCGGGCGGCATACTGTGCTGCCAGCTCCAGAGCAAGGGCTCCCGCCTGCTGCTCGGATAGCCCAGAGAGATCGGCCAGCTCTCGCAGCAACAGGGTTCTGCCTGAGGCATAGAGGGCCGCTTCGATGACGGCTTTGGCATAGGAATCTGAAGTCAAGACAATCCCGAGAGCAATGCCTCTCCAGAGGGTTTAATCTTGCGCTAGAGGAAATGAAGAATGATTATGCATCAAACATGTTAAAAAAAATTCAGAAATCTTACTTACACCGGGATCTTCTTGCAACAGTGGATTTGAATTCATCCTTAGCCGCGCAGTAATTCCGGCTTCTTCTTGCTACCCTTGGTTCTTCTTTATTTTCGGCCATGGTAATCACACCTTCCAAGTCCTTTCTATATATAAAACTTATTCAACAGGTTTAAATATAACACACTCTAATTGATGATTATGTTCGGCTCAAATTTGCATGATATAGCAATTGCGACAATTGTATCAATTGCAACTTTTGCGACAGTTTTGTATCTAGTATATTCTGAAGTGTGTTTATCTTGCAGAACTTGATGTAGGTGGCATAGCCGTCTTTCATCTTTGCATTTGCGCGAGAAATCATCCTTTTCAGGCATGGTTTTAATTGGGCGGAGCATTAGTGCTGCTTTCTTTTCGCCAGCTCTCCCGCGAACTTGAGATAATTGCATGCCGGAGATCCCACAGAAATGATATTGCCTCGAACATTGCCGTCCACGATCTCAAGCTCTGCCACAGAAGGCGCTGACATCCTGGGAAGGGTTGTGCTTCCCGGACAGATCAGCAGATGTTTTCCCTTTTCGATGAGCGGACGATGAATATGCCCGAAGACCAGGACCTGCACCCCCATTTCTCTGGCCATCATCTCCGCGCCCACCAGATCTGAGCCGTGCGAGGCCATGTGCACCAGGCCGATTCTGATCCCCTCTACCTCGATCACCTTTCGCTCAGGCAGGAGCTTCTTAAGCTCAGGGCTGTCGGAGTTTCCATGAACGGCTTCCAGACGGCCCAGGGCTGTCAGGGCGGCGTGGCATTTTTCAGAGACGAAATCTCCCGCATGAAGGATGATGTCTGCGCTGCCGGCAAGCGCGGCTACGGCCGGGGGAAGCGACTCATTTTCCAGATGGGTATCGGATAAAGCAATAATTCGGGTCATTCGGGTCATATTTGTATCTGATCCTTCTCCTATTTTACTCGCTTGCCCTCATGATTGTTTGCGTGGGTGATGGAAGATTGGATGGCCAGGGTATGATAATTCCCTGGTCAAATTCCCAATCATCAATCAGCACATATACCCAGGGAGGTAAGCTGCGGGTACAATTGCCAAAGTACTTCAAATCTCTGATAAACTTCACATGCTCCTTCTTTTCCCTATAGAGATTCATCAGGTTATGCTGAGCATCTTGAAATCTGGCAGTTGGGTCAAGTACTCTCTGATATTCTTCGGGCGTGGCAATGCGTCTTGGTCCTGGGGGTTCTTCCTCAAATACTCCATTGGATGGAAGCCAGGCAGTGGCTTGAGCAACTCGCGTTTCAGGTTCTTCTGGCTCGTCATTGCGTCTCTGTCCGGATGGTTTTTCTTTTGGCTTATCAGGGGAAATAAGCCTCCTTCCAAGGCCTTCGACAGCCTGCATTTCGGATAGACTCGTTTGGCGGATATTCTCATAATAACTAATCTTTCCGATTACCCCCACCAGCAAAGATATTGCGATACCCATATCGCGATCGCAGGTATTTTCATAATCCTGGTCCAGCCCGGGGTCCTTATGCACCTGTTGATCGATGACCCTCCTGATATTCGTATCATTTCCAGTTAAGCTCGCTTCTTCGGTGGCTGTGGAATTGGCCTCAAATCTGGCTATGATCTCTTCTCTAAATGTTCCATTTGAATCTTCGGTTTCAGATATTATAGTTCCTGCAAATCCGCCGTCTGTTCGGCTGCCATTTCCAGCTGCGATTGAACCTTCAATTGCTGTTTCAGAAGGTTCAGCAGCATTGGAGTCGACCTTGGGATTGCAGCTTGTTTTAGGTTTCGTGGCCAGCATATCGGTTGTGGTCCCACCGGAAGCCGCCCACTGCCCGATGGTGCCATCGATCAATCTGACCTGGTAGCCTATGGATTGCATAATTAAATAAACAAAAGCTGCGGGCGCAGTACCGCCGCCACACGGCATACACTCTCCATAGATGTAGACCGGCCGATCACATGGAACACCCGCATCTCTCAGAAGTGCAGATATTTCATCCATAGACTTCAGCTTCTTGTCCTTATAAAAGCTCATGTAAGGAATGGATACTGCACCTTCCATGTATTGAGTGGAACCTTCGCTTACATCAATTACAAAATCATCTTTAGAGAGCTGCGAGAAGGGCACAAGCATCTGGGCGCGAGAACTCTCTGTTATTGGGCCTGAGTTGCCTGGATTGCCCCCCGAACTGGTGCCTATGGAATCCGAACTGATATCAATGATATTGCTATTTGCCTGGCCATTTCCGGCAGCTACGCATATCAATAATAGAAAGATCGTTGCGGCCTGAATCGCAATGGCAGAGAGTTTCATGTAGTTTTCACCTTTTTATTGAATTTGGCATTCTATCCGGATTTCCCGCTATTATGTGCAACCCAATCCTCATATGTGTAAAGCCTGGCATCATAGCCCAGCATTCTGAGCGCAACACAGACTGATGATGCTTTTAATCCTGTATTGGTATATGCTACTACCTGCTTATTTCTGTCCAGATCGGCAAAGATAGCTCGCAGAGATGCATCGTCTTTGATCTTACCGTTCTCGTTTACAAGATCCAAAGGTATATTAACTGCCCCAGGTATCGCCCCACTGGCGAACTCCTGCGGCGTTCTGGCATCGACTATCTGCATCCGACCGCTCATTACATCCTCATAGGTGGCGAAGAGTGGTGTGGATTTCTTTTCGGTTTTATGAGGCTGCATTATGCTGATAAAGGAGAGTCTATTGGTCCGTGAATCATAGTAGCCGTAAATTGCGCCTTTGAGACGATCCTGGGAAAGGGCGCCTGCGTAATGATCTACATTCTCATCTCTTCCCTCAACGATGCCGATTACCTTGTTGTCAGGCAGCACTATGAATCTCAGTGTACTTGATTGGCCAGAACAGTTTCCGCTCCGGCTGAGTTTTCCGCATTGAGGTATCAACTCCGCCTGATATTGACCAGCGCATGATGGTCTCTTGAAGACCCTATCTTCAACTTTCTCAACTGAATAGCACCATGAATCGCTTTCTTCTCTGAATATTGAATATCCTGCTTTCTTCATTTGGCTGCCCCAGTCTCTGATATCCATACCGATGGCGCCAGCACTTTCACTTACATTTTGCTGATCGATCTCTCCGGCAGTCATGATCGGATCGAAGACGTACATTCGGTCCAAGCAGGCAAGTGCAACGGCAGCATGAACAGATGAGCTATTATTAAGATCTACAAGGAGGATGGCATCATTGGTGCGATTGCCTGCCGTCTCCTCGGTTTGATTTATCCTGCCTGCGAAGATTTCAAGGGTATTGTTTGAAGGTATTCCCATCTCGTGAAATATGGATTTAAGAGAATCTGCCTTATCCACGCTTCGCAAGGATTCGGTCGTATCATTTTCTTCTGCCGTACTTTGATTGGTGAGAATGTCGCAGAAAATGGCACAGGCATACCTCGCTTTATCCAGGTCTGAACCGGATTGGATGTCCGGTGGAGCATTGGTCAGTATCTGTTTCCCAATCTCCTCGCCAGTGATGTTTTCCTGCTTTTGTCCTGCTACATTGTCTGCCGACTGGAAGATAAGAAACAGCAGTATTAAGAAAATAGTTGAATCAAACCGAATATGCATGAGACTCATAAAAAGTAATGCGATAGGTTTCTAATCAATCTTTCGCAATTAATCTCGATGATGCAACCCGCGCGATGCGACCCTGGATAGAAGGTACCGACCGGTGTGGCTCTCCTCCACGGCAGACACCTCTTCCGGAGTTCCTGCTGCCACTACCATTCCACCGGCGTTTCCGCCCTCCGGACCCATATCGATTATGTAGTCGGCGCACTTGATGACATCCAGATTATGCTCGATGACCACCACGCTGTTGCCCTTGCCCACCAGGTCATCCAGGACGCTGATCAGCTTTCTCACATCGGCAAAGTGCAGCCCGGTTGTCGGCTCGTCCAGCAGGTAAATGGTCCTTCCCGTTCCCCGCTTGGCAAGCTCGCGGGTGAGCTTGATCCTCTGCGCCTCGCCGCCCGAGAGTGTGGTCGAGCTCTGCCCCAACTTGATGTAGCCGAGGCCCACGCCTAAAAGGGTGTCAAGCTTGCTCTTAATAGCCGGGATATTCTGGAAATGCTCAGTGGCCTCCTCCACGGTCATATCCAGAACCTCTGCAATGGACTTTCCTTTGTATTTTACCTCCAGCGTCTCGCGGTTGTAGCGGGTGCCCTTGCACTCCTCGCATTCGATGTAAACGTCCGGCAGAAAGTTCATCTCGATTTTAATCAGCCCCTCTCCCTGGCAGGCCTCACATCGACCTCCCCTCACATTAAAGGAGAAGCGACCAGCCTTGTAGCCGCGCATCTTTGCCTCTTTTGTTTCAGCGAATGCCGTCCGGATGGGATCGAAGATCTTGGTGTAGGTGGCGGGATTGGATCGGGGCGTCCGGCCGATTGGACTCTGATCGATGACGATTACCTTGTCAACCTTGCTGTCGAAGATAATCTCATCATGAGCCCCAGGCTCCGTGCTCGATTTGTAGATCTTCTTCATGAGAGCCCGATAGAGGGTGTCGTAGATGAGGGTTGACTTTCCTGAGCCGGAGACGCCGGTCACAACCGTGAGGACTCCCAGTGGGATGGCGACATCTATGTTTTTGAGATTATTCTCCCGGCAGCCGATGAGGCGGATGAATTTGCTGCTTTTCCTGCGGCTGCCCGGAACCGGTATGCTCTGCTCACCGGAGAGGTACTGGCCGGTGAGAGACGCGGCATTCATCTCGATCTCCCTGGGCGTTCCCTGCGCCACAACGTAGCCGCCATGAATTCCCGCTCCAGGCCCGATGTCCAGCACATGGTCTGAGCTGCGGATGGTCTCTTCGTCGTGTTCTACTACGATGAGAGTGTTGCCCAGGTCCCGCAGCTTTTTGAGAGTCTCAATGAGGCGGGCGTTGTCCCTCTGATGAAGGCCGATGGATGGCTCGTCCAGCACATAAAGAACGCCTGTAAGGTTCGAGCCAATCTGGGTGGCCAGGCGAATGCGCTGGGCCTCTCCGCCTGAAAGTGTGCCGGCGTTCCTGGATAGCGTCAGGTATCCCAGGCCCACGTGCTCCAGAAATCCCAGGCGCGAGGAGATCTCCTTCAGGATCTGCCTGGCTATCTCCTGCTCTTTTTCCGTGAGGCTGAAAGAGAGCCTGGAAAAGAACTCCAGGCTATCGGCCACGGAAAGGTCGGTCACATCCACAATGGATTTATCCCCTACAGTTACCGCCAGAACCTTATCCTTCAGCCTTCGGCCGCCGCAGCTGGGACAGGGGAGGACCCTCATGAACCTCTCCAGCTCCTCTCGCCTGTAATCGGATGCTGTCTGGCCGTAGAGGCGGATGCTCTGCGGAATCAGGCCCTCCCACTGGCCGTTATGCATCCAGTAGGCGTCCCCATTCTTCATGCTCATGCGAAACTGGATTTTCTCATCTGAGCCGTACATCAGGACGTTATACTGATCCTCTGAGAGGGCTTTGATGGGCGTGAAGACATCAAAGCCGAAATGCTTGGCAATAGAAGCCAGATGCTGGCCCCGCCAGCCGTCAATGGCATTTCGATAGATCGCCACCGCCCCGTCGGCGATGGACAGCTCTCTGTCCGGTATGATCAGATCGGGATCAAACTCCATGCGAAAGCCGAGACCATTGCAGGCCTCACAGGCTCCGAAGGGGCTGTTAAAGGAGAACATGCGCGGCTGCAGTTCCTCGAAGGACATGCCGCAGACCGGACAGGCCATGGTGGCTGAGTAGAGAAGCTCATTTCCTTCCCTGAAAAGGGCGATGACCAGGCCCTCCGCTTTCTGGAGGGCATTTTCGACCGCCTCCACCAGCCTGGACCTGTCCTGGGCAGGGTCCAGACGGTCGATGACCACATCGATGTCATGCTTCTTGTAGCGGTCCAGCTCTATTGTCTCATCGGTTCTGCGAATCTCTCCGTTCACCCGCGCCCGTGTGTAGCCCTCGGAGTTGAGGTCGGCGAAAAGCTGGCCGTAGGTCCCTTTCTTCTGGCGGATGATGGGGGCGAGAATGGTAACCTGAATGCTATTCGCCTGCTGCAGAATGCTCTCTGCGATCCTCTCCGGGGACTGAGATTCTATCTTGATGCCGTGCACAGGGCAGTGGGGCACGCCGATTCTGGCAAAGAGAAGGCGCAGGTAGTCGTAGATCTCGGTTACCGTTCCCACGGTGCTGCGGGGGTTCTTGGATGTGGTCTTCTGCTCTATGGAAATGGCCGGCGACAGGCCTTCGATGCTGTCGACGTCGGGCTTGTCCATCTGACCCAGGAACTGCCTGGCGTAAGCGGAGAGAGATTCCACGTAGCGGCGCTGTCCTTCGGCATAGATGGTGTCGAAGGCCAGGGTGGATTTGCCTGAACCGGATACGCCGGTGATGACGATGAACTGGTCACGGGGAAGCGTTACGTTTATGTCTTTGAGGTTGTGCTCGCGGGCACCTTTTATTATGATCGATTTCATTTGGCTTGTCTCACGATATTTCTGGTCGGTTGGTTCGATAATGAGGCAGAAGATGCACTTAATCCTTTTCAGAGGACCTATAGTTAAAGAAATGATTGACTGCCGTTCTTGTCCGATCGAATTCAGTGTCGAAGACGGTTTGCGCAACAGCCCGGAAATCATCGAATTCGTGGCTCTTCCCAGAGGAGAGCATCGACCAACCGATATAGTGGGCCATCTTAAAGTGATCGTTTAGCATGTCCAGAAGATTCTTGTGTTCCATTCGGGAAAGAGCGCCTGCTTTATCGCCCGATGCGGCATAATAATCATGTGCCGCCTGCATCACGGCAGCATAGGTGACCAAAGCGCGACCAGTTTCATAGTGTTCTGCCAATAACAGAGTCATGAAGATCCGAAGCTGCACTAGATTTAGAAAGAGAGGCAGACAGTCGATACCGCTGTTCCCTATCATATCCGCGATGTGGGCCTCGACCTCAGCTGAAAAGTTACGCAGATTCTTTAACCCGGCTTTGTCGAGTGAGGGATAGAAGCGGAATTCGAGCCACGTCTCACGTAAACCAGGACCAAGGGGTGCAGAACTCTGATCAATACGGCGACGGTGTTCCTTGATGTTCTTGCTGAAATCATCCGGTGTTGTTACCAGGAATTTGCTTGAGAGCTTTTTGTGCAGTTCATCCGCGCTCAATTCAGGAAGTTGACCCTTCTTTGACCAGATAAGCCTGTCGCCGTATTCATCCTGCATTCGGTCTCGCATGCCCAATTGAAGCTCCTTGTTCTGGATGGCCTCTTCATCCAAGACCACAGTAACGCGGCCACGGCGTTCATCGGTGTCGAGTTGGTCCAGTTCCCACAATACGCTTTCAGTAACGGAGGATACATAGACGATGTAGTAGTCCATTCGATCGAGGAGATGAGCGACACCTTCTTTCCAATAAAGGGCGTTAAGGAAGACCGAGCACATCTTGCTATGAGCAAAATGGATCATATCGTCGAAGTTTCCGTAGAAGTAACGTTGGGCGGTTACAGTCTCCCAGTAGACATCTTTGGGGCTGAGTACCTTGAAGAGCTGGCAGCTTTTGGAAAGTTGGTCTGCTAGCGACCAAGTAAATGCCATTGTGTCTATTGATGAGAAGCCCATTGCTAACCCGTCACCAGTTGTCACCGATCCTTCGTAATCATATCCACGTAGATACAGCACCTGCTTGCTGGGGTTCTTATTCATCAGACGGCAATTTGCACCCTTATGGGCCGAAAAGATATAAAAATAGATGCCATTAATGTAAGTGATTTTCTCGATGTCGAGAGCTTTAGAGTCGAAAAGCAAGGAACGGCGACCAAACTCGGTCGGCTCATATATGCTCTTGATAATCCCTTTATCGAACAAGCGTTTGAAGTTATTGGATATCACCTCTAGATAATGGCGGTACCAGGTGTGTACGAAATATCCGAGCAGCGACTTCGTCGCGTCATCGAGAAAGCTAACATCGCAAATGGTAGGGCTTCCTTCTCGTGGCATATGTGCTTGGCTTCTTGACAAGAGAAGTATAAGAGCTTAAAGGTATCTTTTTTATACAGATTACGGCGTTTCTAGAGCCCAGCGCATACCCCGCAGCAGAGCTGCAGGGTACGTCTTCGGCTTTCATTCGTCAATTAACCTATCCCAATCACTTCTCTATCTTCTCAAGCTCAGATTGCAGGTCCTGGCTGAGGTCGACATTGTAGAAGTCGCCTGTTGTGGGAAGCTGCATGGCAAATCCCGGCGTCACGTCCACCTTTGCCTCAGCTCTATCAACCTTAAGGTCGAGGATATGGCCGCCTGCTTTTCTGTCTGCGGTTATGAAGTGAAGGTGGTATCCGGGGACATTAAGGCCCTTGGAGAACTCGGGAGCCCAGACGCCTACTACTGTTCCTGTGACGTTTGTAAATTCAAAGACCGACTGGTTCTTGGTGGCATCGGCCAGCCGCGGATAAGGCTTCTTCTGCTCAGGGACGCTTCTCGTCTTAACGTAGGGGAAGGTGCCATCGATTCTCAGGGCGTAGAACATATTAATTGATGGCAGCTTCTCGGAAATCTGGCTGGAGAGCATTGTGTAGTTGCTGGCGTTTTGAACGGCAATGGTCTGGTCTTCCTTAAAGTAGGTTACAGTGGAAAACGGCGTAGTCATATTGCTCTTCACCGGATAGGCGACGCCGTTCGCCTTAACCTGATAGTAATCTCCGTCCAGGGCAACCATCTCTCCGTCCAGCGAATCGAAGGTTCCTATTCCGAAATCGCCGTGAGTTTTCAGGTCATCAAAGCCATAGATCCCATCAAAGACTCCCTGCATCAGAGCATCAATGGTCGATACCTGAAATAGAACGTCATCATCAGTGCAAACTGCTCCGGGAAGCATAGCCAGAGCCGCCAGGCAGAGCAGCGATCCGATAATCATGGATTGTCTTTTCATTTTGTTCATTTAATTCCCTCCGAAATATTTTTTGCTAGGATGCGTTTTTTATGCAATGTTCATGCATTTTTCGAATCAATCCGTCACTTCAGCAGCCCGTGCCACGGTCTCTCCGGCTTTCCGATTAGATCGATATAAATATGCTTGGTCATGGTATACTCATCGAGCACCATCGTGGAAAGGTCCTTTCCCCATCCCGATTCTTTGCAGCCGCCCCAGGGGGTCTCGCAGAAGATGATGAGATGCTCGTTTATCCAAACGGTTCCCGCCTTAATCCGGCCTGCCATGACAAGCCCCTGGCGCAGGTCCTTTGTCCAGATGGATGCAGAGAGCCCATAGCGGGTGTCATTGGCCAGAGCCACTGCCTCCTCAGCCGTTTTAAAGCGCGCCAGCCCGACAACCGGCCCAAAGATCTCCTCCTGCATGAACCTCATGCGATTTGTGCAGTCTCCGAAGATGGTGGGGGGCACATAAAATCCGTTTCTCGTCTCGGGCGTGTCCGGCCGCTCCCCGCCCAGGAGAAGCTTTGCTCCATCCTCTTTTGCCGCTTTTATGTATTCTTCCACTCTGTCTCGATGTGCCCGGTAGGCCAGAGGCCCCATGACCGTTCCCATATCGAGGGGATCGCCGTATCGAAGCTGCCTTGAGGCAGCCACAAATTTCTTCGAAAACTCATCATAGATGGATTCATGGATGTAGAACCTGCTTGCTGCTGCGCACACCTGACCCGAATTGAAGAAAGCGCCCCAGACTGCGCCCGCTGCGGCAGAATCAACATCCGCGTCCTCCATGACTATGAAGGCATTCTTGCCGCCCAGCTCCAGGCCCACCTGCTTGACGGTCTCGCTGGCCAGATTCATGATCCTCTTTCCAGTCATTGTGTCTCCGGTAAAACCGATCTTTGCTACATCCGGATGCCGCACCAGTGCCTCGCCGACGGTCTCTCCCGGCCCGGTTACAACATTCACCACTCCAGCCGGTGCCCCGGCATCTGTTGCCAGCTCGGCAAGCTTCAGGGTGGTGAGAGGGGCAACTGACGGCGGCTTGATGATGCAGGCGTTTCCTGTGACCAGGGCGGCTCCCAGTTTCCAGACCACCATCAGAGCCGGAAAGTTCCAGGGGGTTATCAGGCCGACCACTCCCAGAGGCTCCCGGATCGTCATGGAGGCGCACCAGGGACCCACAGGCAGAGTCTCTCCGGTCATGGCCCTGGCAGCTCCGGCAAAGTACTCGAACTGTTCCGCAGCGAGTGGCACATCGAAATTCATCGTCTTTCTGATAGGCGAGCCGTGCTCCATGGTCTCCAGACTGGCCAGGTGCTCCTGATTTGCCATTATGATCTGGGAAAGCTTAAGAAGCACCTTTGATCTCTCGCCTACAGTCTTGCCTGCCCAGGCAGGCGCAGCCTGTACAGCAGCCCTCACCGCTTTATTTACGTCAGCAGGACCGCACCTGGCAGCCAGAGCTGCCACCTGCCCTGTTGCCGGATTGATGACCTCCATAGTCTCGCCGCTCTCTGCATCGGCCCATTTTCCTCCGATATACGCTCCATATCGTTCTACCATGAGGCTTCATTGACCATTGACATGAAAAATCTATCTCATCCCAACAATTTTGCCTAACAAGACTGACTCATTCCTGCGGAAAAAAGAAAAAAATATTCGGATTACATGACCTTAAAAAATTTGATAGATAGGAATGGATGATAGAACTCATCCTATCAATTTTCCTATCTTTGGCATTTTAGATAGCCCATCTGCAATCGGATCTGGAGTAGGAGTTGGAATCGGGATTGCCTCGCGGAAGATAGCTGCTTCCGGTTTTACAAATTTAATGCCTCCTCTGGAGAACGATTTTATAATAAAGGTGCTTCCCACCCCACCCATATCGCTCATTTGAGGCACTTCTGCCAGATCCTCATGGCTTGCTTCCCAATTGTGGGCCTCCAGAGCACTGATCCCTGAATCGCCGCCAGTGTCCGCATTGACCTTGCCACCGCCAGGCGTCATTCCGGAAATCGCGCTTATCAGGTAATAGTTGTACTCGCCGTGATTGTAGATCCGGCCATTATAGGTTTCATATTCGTTATTTGATGGAAAAGCATTCTGATCAGATCGGCAGGCTGTCGAAAGGAAGATTCTGGATCCCTGGAGGTTGTCTACGAATCCTCCGCTGCGGCACTGCTGCATGAATATGGCCGCTTTCTGGAATGGTAGAGCGTTCAGTTTGCCTGCAAAGTGGCCTTCGTCCATAGCCGCATCCATCAAGCAAAGATAGGCAGGATCTCCCCCTGCACCATGGTCAAAGGTCCACACGAAAAGGCTGTCTGAAGATTTCATCTTGCTTATGCCATTAGCTGAATCCCCATTCATGAGGCCGTCGAAGACCTTATCAACCCAGACATAAGTGGCGGGAAAATCAGTTACAGTATCTGCACTCTGATACTTGGGATTCTCGGATGCATGATCATTGCCGTTGCCATAGAGCACATAGATATTTTCTGCAGAATAACCTGCATCTCGCAATGCTTTATATATCCAGCAGGTGTCGCTCCAGAACTCTTCAAATCCATTTTCGGCCATATCTCCGCAAATGAGCACTGCTATCTTGCTGCCCTGAGCAATCGCAACGGCTCCGGGATTCAAAGTGACCTTCGAGCTTGCTATAGATCTATCTGTAATGCCAGTCGGCATTGAAGCAACCATAGCCGCGGCATTTACAGGCATGGACTGCAGCTTGTTGGCATCTGCGGAGAGGATCTGAACGTCACTGTTCATTGCCAGAATGCCCTTCGCCTTCGGGTCTGCTATAGAAATTGCATCGGCTGATAGCTTCATGTTTGAATCAAAACGTCTAAGCTGCTTTGAGCTCTCATCGAGGACAAACAGGCTTCCAGAGCTATAAGCCATGATAGATGGATTCGGTCCGGGTGCCCAGGCCCGTGAGATGATCTTTCCAGTAGTTGGATCTATCTTGAATATGCTGCTGGAGTATCCTGCCCGAATTGCCGCAAACACAAATATTCCATCCGATGCAATGCTCATTAATTCCCCATTTTGCAGAACATCCCCTGCTAAAATGCCGGATGAATCAATCTGCTTGAGGTCCAGGAATTTCTGAACGTCGCTTGTTGTGGGATCAAACTCGTAGATTGTATTCTCAGATGAACTGCCAACTAAAATGGTTCCTCCATCATAAGCGGCAATTCCCGCTACCTGGCTTATGGGAAGGGCAGAAGATTTGAGCACATTTCCCTGAGCATCGAACTGCGCAATCTGGCTTTTCCCTGCGCCCCATGTAGCCCCGCCAAGCTGTGTCAGGGCAATCATATCATTCAAAGATAGAGCTGCATTTGACGTTCTCATGGAAGCGGACATCGTTTTCTCTTCAGCTAATGCGGGCGGATTAACAAGGCTCATATCCTGTGCAGCCGAGTCAACCAGGCCGCATATGAGCAGAAGAGCCAAAATAGCAAACGCAAATTTGGTGCTGATCATAACCATTCACCCCTTTCTCAGATCTCAAGCTTCAGGCGGAATCGCTCCTGGATTGAAAGCGGGAGATCTGCGCAATCATCTATAATGTTTAATGATGCTCAAAGCTAATTATCCTTTTGCTCAACAGGATTATCAGGCAAAAAAAATTACTCTGGGCACGATTGTCAAGTCAGCAGGACTATATCAGACTTTGTTGGAATCGTCGAATTCGATCTTCTTTTCAGTCTGGAAAGATCCCGAATAGATTTGCTCGCTTTTATTCATATTGATCGACCAGCCTCGCATATTCTTGATAGCCCAGAGACCATTAAATGCCATTTCCGTGTTAAAGCTCATAGTATTATTAAAACGGTTGACAGACCTGATAATGCTGCTCTCGCTCTTTTCAACCTGGCTCAGGTTGAATCTCTCGCTCACGCTGGCCCCAATGCCCTTTTCAAAGAAGGGAAGCTTTGTGCTCTTGCTGTTCTTCAGCTGTCCTCCATTGAAGACCAAATCTGACTGGGAAGAGAAGTCGACCTTTTTGCCGATCTTATTCATGCTTCGCAGGGATTCGAGGTTAATTGACCCGTAGCCTTTCATCCATCCTTTGGAATCCACGGCACGATCTTTAAATTTCCCTTTAATTGAGACCTCTCCCCTGCCGCTTACCGATGATTGCTCATCAAAGAAGAAGCCATTTGCAGCTAATTGTCTCTCAAATGGAAAATGTTTAAAGGCATAATTGGGCCCATAATCGGCTGCTTGAACACTGCAAAAAGAGACCGCGGCCATGGCTAGGGCCATCGCCGCCATGATGATCAGACCGAGCAGACTCAATTTCACTGAGTAATGCTGAAGGTGAGATGAGATAATTAATCTTTTGCCTTCGCACCAACCTCTCTGACGATATAATATCTCAGCTGATCCGAATCCGCCGTCTGCAGATAAATATATCCTGCTAAAGATACATATTTATTCTTGCTTAATGTGATTGGATCTCCAATGTTATTCATGGAAATCTGGCGTGGACCACTATTAGAAATTGTCAATTTGCCGAAAGAGGTCATTTCCTTAACTGATATCGGCTCATCGGAAAGCTGCCAGAGACCGTCTATTGTCGCCAGATTCTGATCCGAGCCTCTAAAGGCATTCTTGAAATGCACTGCGATGAGCACCACATTATTCAGCACTCCTGCATCGCCTTTGTAGATGTAGGTGTTATCAGCCGTGGCCGAAGAATCGTATGAAGGATGCATTATTGCGGAATGCACGACCTCGCCATTTCTGGAAAGCTCCAGGTAGACATTATTGCCGTCGGTGGAGATGGACTTTATGGCCAGCTCATAGCCATCTTCAAGCTCCAATGGACTGTCGGTTGTAATTGTCTTCTCTGTGTCATCATCAGCGAGAACTTTCAATAGCTGTTTTTTGGCCAGAGCGCTCCGGTCTGTGGACTTATCAAAGAATAGCCCCTCTGAGGAATCAGATACATATTCAGCGAAACATTTCTCGCCAAGAAATCCGATGACTCTATATGATCCCCAGCCATTGAATTTAAAGTCGGTTTTTGCAGCCTTTGTGGTGTAAGTGATGCCATCCGGCTCAGTAAGCTTTCCATCGGTGACGCTCGTTTCCAGCAATTCCGTTTCAAGATCGGCATCGATATTATAATAAAAACCGGCAAAATTGGCAGCGTTCCAGGCATATGAATCGGTTGCCACCGCTCCCCGCAAGGCAAAGTCCTCCGGATCGGCGATCTCCCTGTAGAGGCAGTACCTGAGAACCTCGGAATCTGCGGTCTTTATCCCCATGCCCGGCATCAGAGAAATGTCCTTGTTCCGGCCGAGTGTGAGGTCACTTCCTGCATTGTTCATGACGATATCCTCAGCAGTGACCGTCTGGATGGTCAATTTGTCGAAATTAGCGCCCTCAGATACATCCACGGCTTCAGTTGAAAGCTGCCATATTCCGTCGACTGTAGCTAGATTCTGATCCGCGCCCCGGAAGGCATTCTTGAAGTGAACCGCTATGATAAGCACATCCTTGGAGCTGCCGAAGTCCTCCCTGTAAAGGAAGGTCTTCTCGACCATGGTGGCGCCATCCCTGGATGGGAAGAGCTTCTTTGTGGCCAGCCTGCTTCCGTCTCTTGATAGGGTTAGAGTCGCTGCATCTCCGGAGGCATCAATGGAATCGATGGAAAGCATGTAACCGTCTTTTAGCTCAAGAGGCGTGGCGGTAGTGATGGTCTTCTCCTGATCGTCATCCATGAGAACTTGAAGAAGCTTATTTTTTAAGAGAAGGTTCTTCTCGCCGGATTCACCAAAGAGCCTTTCGCCGACGCTGCCGGAAGCATCAAGATATCCGGCGAAATATTTCTCTCCGAACAGGCCTATGATATTGTAAGAGCCCCAATCATCGAAGGCGAATCTGTTTTGCTGAGCAGTGGTCCGGTAGGTGAGCCCATAAGGATAGGAACCGCTCAGTTTATCGTTCGTCAAGGTTGTAGTTATTGATTCCGTGCCAGTATCGCTGTTGAGATCGTAATACAGGCCGGCGAAATTCTGGGGATTCCACTCAAAGTCACCTATGGCCACCTGGCTGAGGATCTTCAGAGGGCTGGATTGTTTTGCGGACTGCTCGGAAAAAGCGCTTCTGTCCGATGCGTCCTTGTCCGAGTCAGGCGTCTTCTTCTCAGCTGGCGCCGGCTCTTTTGCGGAAGCCGTAGCACTGTTTTTTGCACTCTTTTTTATCGATGAGGATATGGTTTGTAAGATGTCGTTTTGGGCGGGCTCTCCTCCATCGGATCTGTGATCGTCAGGCTTGTCGGAATCGCCGAGTGCTCTCTGTTCGACGTTATCTTCCGGCTCCTCTCTGGCCAGAGCTGTCTCACTGTCCCTCTTTCCCAGAGCGTCCTCATCGTCCCTCTTTCCCAGAGCGTCCTCATCGTCCCTCTTTCCCTGAGATTCATCAGCCGGAGCTGAATATTCTCCCGATTCTCCAGCTTTTAAATACCTGTAATTGTAAACCACGCCGCCGTGCAGGCCGCTTATCACCACGAAATCGACATAAATTGCCATCTCATCGCCGTAACTAGCATCAGGCACAATAAAACTGCCTGTGCTCTTTCCATCCGGATTTGTGGAAAGGGCCTGCAATATGGTGTGATTATCATAACCGATCAATCCGGTGGTGGGAATATCGTCAAGAGGAGAGGTGCAGGTCATGGCAAAATCGATGCTATTGCCCGGCTTGAGGAATTTGGCTGGGACCGTCCAGGTCACACTGCTCTCGTATGAGCCGAAGCCTTTCTTGAAACAGTCTTCAGACCTATTTATGCTTCCGTGACCCTCTCCAGCTCCCACTGTAACCGTCCTTTCAATATAGCAGGGCGGCAAGTCGATCTCTTTATCATTGCTGACGACCGGATCGCCCTGAAGGTACCATCCGTCCTCATCGATCTGTGAATGAGCTATACCGGAAAAAGCAAATAATAGAAAAATTATTATCAATCCCAGCATCCTATTCATAGTATGTGATTTGATTGAAAGTATATAATTATATCTAAGAGGATTAAGCTTGATACGACTGCCGAAAAAGCAGGACTTATTTTCCATCTGTTCTCAACTTGCCCACTTACAGCGGAAAAAAAGAAATGGAAACGGGAAACATTATTCAAAAAGGATTTATATTTTTTGAGTCTGCGCGGCATTGGCCCTCTCCAGTGCCGAAAGGGCATTGTTCTTGCCTGCCAAGGCATTTGCATTATCAGGCTCGCGGCTGAGCAGGGCCTCGTAGGCCTCCAGAGATGCCTGGTACCTGCCCAGGAAGAACAGGCAATTTCCCAGATTGAGCCAGCCTTTCGATAGAGAGGGATCGAGATTTACTGCTTTGGCATACAATAGAGAGGCCTGCTCATATGAGCCGGTCAGATAGAGGACATTGGCCCTGTCCATCAAGCTCGCAGAATCCTCGTCGTTCGATTTCGAGCTATCGGTGCTATCGGTGCTATCGGCGCTATTGATGGCAGCGCTGGCTGCTGATGTATCTGAAGATGCATCAGCCGATGCAGCTGCTGAGGTACCGGTGCTCACCCCTGCGTAAGGTGGATAGTACAGGCCATGTCTTGCATAATAACAATTGCAATCGCCATAGAGAAAATTGTAGATGTCTGCATACCATAAGCGCTGCTGCCAGTCTGCCCTTGTATAGTGGCAATTTGATTTGAAGCAGTCCTCAGAACCCTGTGCCGCAATCCAAGACGGTGTGAGCAGGATCACAACCAGGATAGCGACAAATGCTAACGGCAACCTGTTTTGCGATAAGGCCATATCTCTCTCCCTCCGGCATAGGTCTCAAATACTGATACAGATGAAACATGAATACAATATATCCATTGTGGTAGGATGAAAACGGACCATTATAGAGGAGGCACAATTCAAGATGAAAATCGTTATTCGCAATGAGGCCGAGTCGGACATAAAAGCGATATCTGATATCACTAAAGCCGCTTTTAATACTCTGGCAATCAGCAATCACACCGAGCAGTTTATCGTTGACGCGCTGCGGGATAGCAAGGCGCTCACAGTCTCGCTGGTGGCAGTTGACGGAAACCGGGTGGTCGGCCACTTAGCCCTCTCGCCGGTGAAGATCTCAGATGGCAGTACTGGCTGGTATGGTCTGGGCCCCATCTCCGTCCTGCCCGAATTGCAGAAGCAGGGAATTGGAAGATCCCTGATGCAGGAAGGCCTGTCCAGACTGAAGTCGCAGGGAGCAAAGGGCTGCATTCTTGTTGGCGATCCAGGCTTTTATGAGCGGTTTGGGTTCAAAAGTCCAGAAAACCTCTCAATCGAAGGCGTTCCTCAGCAGTTCGTCCTTGCGCTGCCTTTTAATGATAGCCGGGCCAGCGGCAAGGTAATATTTTACGAAGCCTTTGCTGCGACCGGATAAAACGGCGAAGGTGCTTGCCTGACTGCAGAAAGACATAGCCGATTGACAGGAAACATAGCCGATTGACAGGAACCGATAGGAGGGAATAGATTGGAGCCGCGCATAAATATTATCACCCTTGGGACCAAGGATATGGACAGAGCCATTCGCTTTTACAGGGACGGACTGGGCTGGCAGCTTTCCAGCATCAGCGCCGGTGACTTTGCTATTTTTAGAATCAGTACCGGTACGGCACTGGCCCTTTATCCCCGTCACCTGCTCACTAAGGACGCATGCGTTGAAGACCTGGGAGGCTATGGAGGAATCACCCTGGCGCAGAACGTTCTATCCAGGGAGGAAGTTGATAGAGCGCTCTCTCAGGCTGTTTCCGCCGGAGGCAGCCTTCTCAAAGCCGCAGGTGATACAGAGTGGGGAGGATATTCCGGATATTTCGCCGATCCGGACGGCCATCCATGGGAGGTAGCATACAACCCGTTCTTTGCGCTTCAGCAGGGAAGATTAGTCTTGCCGGACTGAAGGATGAGCAAGCTATGAGCAGACTGAAACGCCCAAAGAACCCAATGCCTCCTGCGGTTCGAGATGCTCTCAATGAGCGCGGGCTGATGCAAGCTTATCTGGCCCGCCCTCCCTACCAACAAAACGACTATCTTGGATGGATCGATCATGCAAAGCTTGAGGCTACGAAGACAAAGCGCCTTAACCAGATGCTTGACGAGCTGGAGGGCGGAGGGCTGTACATGAAAATGGCATGGAAGCCCGGTTTGAGGAAATTTTCAAAGGTGAATGAACAATGAATAGAGAGAGAAATTCGTTAAAGAGCAGACCCTGCCTTGCCTTTGCGGCAGTTGGCATTGCGCTGCTCTTATGCGCGTTTAGCGCGTCCGGCCAGGATTCGACAGAAGGAAATGCGTCAGTCCAAAATCCGCTAAATGTTCCAAATGCTCAAAATGCTCAAGCTGCTCTGAATTCCACCGCAGAGATGCTCTTTATGCTGCTTCAGATCCAGGCAGATACCCAGGGCAGCCTGATTGATCTGGACCGGAATGTAGCCAATGCATCCGCAGATCTATCGACAACGGGCCTGGAAGGAGCCGCGGCGGATGAGGTGCTGCGCAAGCTGCTGGAGGACAACTCCGATCTGGTAGAAGCAGTAACCTTCAGCAAAGAAGGGAAGATCATTGCCGCCGAATGCAAGGGATGCGAAGGCGGGAAGGGAGCTGACATAAGCAGCCAGGAACACATAGCTCATGTCCTGAAGGCCAGGACCCCGACCTTCAGCAATCAGTTCCTGCTGGTAGAGGGATACAACGGCACAGCACTGGCATACCCGGTATTCTCGCCGCAAGGTGAGTTCCTGGGAGGCATCAGCGCAATCATCGAGCCGGATAAACTGCTCAACAATGCAGTAGCAGCTCAACTGCACTTCGATATCGAGAATAGGAGCAACATTACCGACTACAGCTTCTGGATGATGTATTTGGACGGACTGGTCGCCTATGATCGAGATGCCAGCCAGATCGGAAAGAATCTTTTCCAGGATCCCCTTTACAGGCCATACACCAGCCTTTTGGATCTGGGACAGAGGATCATAAAAGAGAGATCCGGACATGGATACTACAGCTTCCAGGTAACAGAGGGCAACAAAAAGGTCGTGACCAAGGAGAGCTACTGGACAACTGCCGGTCTCTATGGCAGGGAGTGGAGGCTCATCGTCACCAGAATGATGTAATTGGAATAATATTGCTCATTGATTTGCTTTGATCCCGCCTGCGCATGGCTCCAGCGCTCATGAGCAGGCGGAGTCGCAGCAAGCCAGGCCCGCCCGGCTGCGTCTAGCACAGGCAGCCCGCCGTCGCCTGCCCTCCCGCCCAGAACTTCGCGGCAATCCTGCCGCAAAAGTTATTATTAAACCTTTGAAAATGCAGAGTTGGTGCAGTCTTAATGAGCAGCATTCTAAGGATAGTTGGCTTTATCGGCGCGGCAGTTCTTTTCGCGGCGCTGGGAATCGTTTTAGCGCAGGATCAGGATTCATCAGGTGCGGCAGATGATGGAGTTTGGGTTCTCACTTCAAAGAACTACAACTCTTCATTTGTTCCACACGGCAATGACCCGGACGACGGTTTTGAGGACATCATTGACGAGCAGAATATAGCTTTGCATGAATCCTGTGTATTGTATTCGGTTGATACTTCTTATGATAATTTTGGCAAGAAGATCTCAGAGAATATATTCAATGAATACTACTGGAAAGAGCCGCCTCGAATCCTCCGTCCGGGCGAGGAGATAAAGATAGGAGCGAGCTGCTCAGCCACCTGCATGTATAAGCCTGAAAATGAGGAATACTTCGATGGATGCTCCTGCCCCAGCTTCAGGATCTATTATGGTGACTGCAATACCATATGGGATGAAATGGGTACGGCTGTCGCTTTCCCTGACAGGGAGATTCTGACCTGCTCCGCAAGAGCCCCTGACAGCGATTATGAAGAGGGAAAGAGGGTGTTAAATTCCGCAGAACAGACCTGGCTCGTGCCGGAGCATGATACAAGGGATTGTGAGGCCGATCTGGATAAGCTGACGCTCAAGATCATGTTTATGGATCGCGATCTCTGGGGACTGGTTTATTATTATAATTATACCTGGCAGCCTGGAAAGGCTCCGGAAGCGATAAAAAAGCCAGAAGAGAATGGTGTCCCGGAAGCAGAAAAGGAATCCCCGGCATGCGATAGACTGAAGGTATCCCTTGAAGAAGCAGGCAGCTCCGGCAATAACTGCCACCTTCACGCCAGGGTTGTCGAGATTTGCAGCGGCAATGAACTGGGAGTGAGTGGCGCATCGCTGCAATTTCTGATATGGGATAAAGAGAGTGCAGAATACAAAAAGGTGGAACGGTCCGCAGACAATCAGGGTGAATGCACATTGGAGGTGCCAGCAGGAACCTGGAGGGTCGACGTCTATGCATCAAAAGAGGGATACGATGAGGACTGGACCAACATTCACTATTGCTGCGGCCAGGGACCCGAAACCGGCGCCACTGTCGATCATGCCGAGCCCGCCAGCCCAGTCGGGGATGAAAATCCAGGGAAAGACATTGCACAGCCGGAAAATGGAAAGTATATCGACATCTCCGGGCGCTGGAATAGCAGCATAGGATTTGTCTATGACATCCAGCAGTCTGGACGCTCATTTAGCTGGCAGGTTGTCTCCCCGATCTCCGAACAGGCCCAGGGCACAATCAATGCTGACGGCCAGGTCGATGCTGAGTGGAGCGGAGACGGTGGCAGCGGATCAGGTTCGGGCACAGTAGAATATTCTGGAGATAAAGCGGTGAGGATCTCCTGGAGCAACGGAGTGATCTTCACCCGATAAGCGAAGAAAGCTTTGAGCCTTTCAGGCTTCGAAATGCTTTTGCGCCCTCCTATTTTTATGTCCGCTTATATTTCTCTGCCTATTTTTCTTCGCGTTTGGGTTCAGCTTGTTGCTTAAGAATAAAAAGTTCTAATCCTTCAGGACGAGGTAATTGACGTATTTATCTGTTTTTTAATCCAATCCCAGCCCTCGGCTGCCGCCTTGTCCAGCTCTCTTCCTGCCGACTGGGAAAGCTTGGGAAGCAGATCTTCTGTGAAATTCTTCTGAAGGTCAGAGCCAAGTTTCTGCAAGGGGTCAGATTTGGGCTGAGCATCTATTTGAGGCACAATCTGTGACACAATCTCAGACCTCCAATTGCCCGGATCAAACTCGTTATTGGTGAAGTTGTCCAGACTGGCAAACCCGCTTTCCACCAGGAGGCGGTTAAAATTGGGCGCCGCTATCGGCTGGCCGTAAAATCCGGACATGTATGCGACACATATCAGCCTGCCGTAGCTATCCCTGCCGGTTTTCGAAAGGTCGTCGATATCGAGAAAGACCCTCTTGTTCATGAGCACCGCATAAGCAAAATCCCTTGCAGCGGGACCTTTTTCTGAATCCATCTCCGGAGAGTCGACATCCGCCAGGCGAACTCTCTCCACGCGGTAGGCCACCTTTTCGCTGGCCTTCTCCACGGTAACGTCAAAGGTATCGCCGTCGACAACGTTTGTGACTATTCCATAGGCCTCATCGAGGGACGCGAGGCTAATAACAGGCATGATAATGAGCAAGCACAATAGCAGCATACAGGCAAATTTTGCCGCAACACCGAAATCGCAAGACGAACTGGAAGAAATCATGCTTGTCACGGCTCTCCTACCATTATCTTTAGAGTAATGGACCTGTTTGTCGATCCATTTACCGCTGTAATCCTGTACGTCGTGGTTTCTTGCGGCCTCACTACCGCCGATCCACTGAGCGCTACCTCGCCCACTTCCGGATCGATCTTCACCAGGCTTGCGCCGATTACGCTCCAGCTCAGATTGCTGACGTTTCCCGGGCTTACGACCACGGGATCGGCATGAAATAGCTCTATTACCGGATAGGGATTGCCAAAGATGTTCAGAGCAATAAGTCCACCGCCGAAGAATGCCGCCAGGAGCAAAGCCCAGATCGCAATCCCTGCCGGTGTCTTCCAGAACGACTTTTGCATCTCCCAGTAATTCATTCTCTCAGCCATCTGCTAAATGAAATGACTTGCAGGTAGATATACTCTGCTGCAATGCCCCTGATATCTGCTATGAAATCCTCTTTGCTTTTATATTTCGCAATTCGGATAATCTTCTCTGCAGGGATAAGAGACTCACATTATGAGACACTGCTGCGGCGATCAGGTCGCCGTATCCATCAGCCGCATTCCTTAGGATGTCATCCAGCTCAGATTCATCATGGATTTTTTTCAATAAGTTGCATTGCTATTATTATCTCATTCTAGTATAAAATCATTATCCTGTTATAAGAATACCCGAAAAAACGCGAGGATAAGTCGCAAGGACTAAGCAGCCCATAAGGGCATTGAAAGAAATAATGCAGGGAATTTCAGCCCTGCATCATTCTGGCTGGCATGCTGCGATTTGCCGCTTGCTGCCAGCAGAGATTGTGAAAAATAATATAAGATTATCAATACGCTTCAGTATCTTCTCGGTGGCCTGGAGCCGGATCTTGCTGGCTTATGCTTCTGGTAGCATTCGCTGCAATATACGGGCCTGGATCCATCGGGCTTGAAGGGAACTTGACATGTCTTTCCGCACTCTGCGCAGGTGGCATCGTGCATCTCTCTGGGGCCGCTGTTGTAGCCGCCTCTGCTGCCGCTTCCGTATCTTTCCATTTTAATTCACTTACCGTTTTATCGATTCAATGAATCGACTTATGCCACAAAAACATCTCACAAAATGTTCCTTGCATCGATGCCATTGCAACCTTCGCTAAATGCCTGAACTAGTCTATATACCTGTTGGTCGGAATTTCTGATGCGAGGATTCCTGCATTCTGCTACAAGGGACGCATCTTGTTTTTTCCAGGGCATTTCTGGTATGCTCCAGGAATAGTGAGATTATCTCCTCTCTGTCCCCCAGACCGCGCCGATCCGCCGCAACTTCGTATCCCTCCTTTTCCAGAATGCTCTTAATTGATTCAGAACCAGGGCCGAAGATATCATTTTCTGCATGCCCTCCCGCTACAAGCAAGAAAGGCAAGAGCCGCACCACCCTTGCACCCGTGCTGCGCAGGTCTGCAAGCAGGCTGTCAATTCCATGGTAGCCGTCGATTGTGCCCAGGAAGACGCTGCCATGCTCCTCTATGATGATCTGATGCAAGAGCGAATAGAGAGCATCGGCGGGATGGTCGGTGCCGTGTCCCACGAGAATCACCGCCTCTTTCATCGTCTCAGTCATCATCTCCTTCATTACCGTCTTCATCGTCTCGGTCATCGCCTCCTTATCCGGGCTGCGGGGAAGGGCATTTTCCCTGAAAAAGGAAGGCATGAGAGAAGATACCATCCGGCAGTCCTGAAGGCCGGAGAGCAGAGGCAGCCCGATCTTCAGGCACGAGGGATCCGGCAATCTCCTCTTCTGGTCCGCCACCCACGATGCCATCTGATGAAACTCCCCGCCGGGAACGATCTGTAGGGACTGGACCACAACGCTACCTGTCCCTTCTTCGGATAGCTCTGCGAGAGCACTCTGAGGGCTCAGGATGCTGATGCCTTCATTCTCCCGCAGCCGCTTTCTCATGAGAGCCGAGGTAAAGGCCAGACGAATTGAGCTGCCAGGAAAGATGCGCTCATAAGACTTCTGGATCCGTCTGTAGGTAGCCAGGGCAGGAGGATATAGGGTGCCATAGGGGGCGAGAAGAATTCCCGGGTTTTTTCCAGTGGATATCGACCATCACCTCCTGGATTTTCAGGCCTTGGGATAAGATCCCAGCACCTTGACCATGGCCGCCTTCTCTTTTATGGCCTCTATTGCCTGGCCGACTGCGCAATCATTCACATGCCCCTCCAGGTCGATATAAAAGTAGTAATCGCCTAGACCCTTGCGGCTGGGGCGCGATTCGATCCTGGTCAGATTGATGCTCCGCCTGGCAAACTCCTCCAGGATTGCGAAAAGGGCACCGGGACGGTCCTTGTCCAGGTAGATGACAAGGGATGTCTTATCCCGGCCGGTGGCCGCGGCCATCTTCCTTTCGGCCACGATAAAGCGGGTGACATTGTCACTTTCATCCTGAATTCCCCTGGCCAGGATATGCAGGCCGTACTTTTCTGCTGTATCCGCGCCTGCAACTGCAGCCATCTCCGGGAACTCCTGGGCCAGGCGGGCTGCATGGCTTGTCGAGCCGGTGGTCCTGATCTCTGCCTCTGGATAATTCGCGCTCAAATATTGCCGGCACTGGGCCAGAGCCTGGGGGTGAGAGAGGATGACCTTGATGCTGCTCTCCCCCCGGCCAACCAGACAGTGTCTGATGGGAACGTTTACCTCTCCCACTATCACGGTCTCTTGTCTGAGGAGAAGATCCATGACTGTAGTCACTGCTCCCTCCAGGCTGTTTTCTACCGGGACGATGCCTGCATCGATCTGGCCGAATGCTACCGCCTCAAGTACCCCGTCAAAATCATTGAAGTAGACGATGCTCGCCTCTGGCCGGTCCTTTATCCAGATAGAAGCAGCCTTCTCTGAATAGGTTCCCTCCGGCCCCAGAGCGCCAATCCTGTAGCTCAAGGTCAGGCAGTCCCCTTGGCCTTTTTGTCAAGCTCTGCCATCAGCTCCACCGCCCGGTCCACGCTGATCCTGCGCTCGGCAGCCATCCGGGCGGCGACGATCTCAATCATATCGCATTTTGCTCCCGCCTGAACAGCCACGTTCTTGGCGTGCAGAGACATGTGCCCCCTCTGAATGCCCTCGGAAGCTAAAGCTCGCAGCGCGGCAAAGTTCTGGCACAATCCCACTGCGGCTATGATGCGGGAGAGGTCGTCTGCGCTCTTAACGCCCAAGATCTTCACAGCGGTCTTGGCTACGGGATGAACGCGGGTCGCCCCCCCCACAAGGCCCACAGCTACCGGCATCTCAATTGTTCCCACTAGATCGCCATTTCGGTTCTTCTCGTAATGGGTGAGCGATTTGTACTGCCCGCCAACCGATGCAAAGGCATGCGCTCCGGCCTCCACTGCTCTTGTATCGTTACCGGTGGCCATCACAACAGCGGTGACGCCGTTCATGATGCCCTTGTTGTGGGTGGCTGCGCGGTAAGGATCAACCAAAGCCAGCTCCGCAGCCATGAGTATTCCGTCGACAACCTCATGGCCGCCTATCTCCTCCGCCTTGAAGACCGCCTTTGCCCTGGCAAGCCTGAGGTCGGCCAGATTGGAGATGATGCGCAGGTATACCCTGCCGCCGGTGATCTGCTCAATGCGCGGCGCGAGGGCTTCGGCCATGGTGTTGACGGCATTGGCTCCCATGGCATCCCGGCAGTCTACAATGAGGTGAGTTACCACCATCGGGCCCATTTTGGAATCGATGACGTGAACCTCGATGTCCTTGACTCCGCCGCCATACCTGACAAGCATGGGATCTTTTTCGTTGGCCATCCTCGTCAGCTCCTCTTTGGCGAGCAGGATTGCCTGGCGGGCAGCATACGGGTCCACAATTCCCGTGGCCTGAATCAGAGCCCGCATGACCGGACCGGTGCAGGAGGTTACAAAGCCCCCCGCTTCCCGCGCCATTCTCGCTCCGTTGCTGGCAGCGGCGACGACGGAAGGCTCCTCGGTTGCCATGGGTATGAGGACCTCCCTGCCGTCGATGACGAAGTTGGTGGCAATTCCCAGCGGCAGCTGGAAGAGCCCGATCACATTCTCAGTCATCTTGTCTGCCTGGTCGAGAAGAAGTCCTGCCTCTACCTGCGCGACATCCTCTGGGCTGATAGCGGCCTGCTCAGCCACTGCGGCAAGCCTCTCGGAAGGGGCAAGCTTGTAAAATCCCGGTATTCTTGAAGTCATAGATCTCAGTTCCTTTTGGAAGGGGAAAAACTTTATTCCAGCGGGAGGATTTATTTTTATGGTCCAATCCACCCAACCCACTTCTACCTCACTTCCCTCTGTCGCCGGAGATATTCAGAAGCTTGAGAGCGCTGTGGGAAGGCTCAGCCCAGTTCAAAAGATGCTTCTTGGAACAGACGGATCTGTAACCAACCTTCTGGAAGTGATTACGGCAGGCCCAATCGAGATTGAGACCCTGGTGCAGAAGGTCATACCGGCGGATGAGGCGGTGGCCAGAGAGCTGCAAATAAATCCTGGAGAAGAGGTCAATTTCAGGATAGTTCTCCTCAAGAAGAAAGCGAGCCGGGAGGCTCTGGTCTACGCGGTATCGCATACTCCCTTAAAGCGGCTTGATGCCAGCTTCAAAGACGACCTTACTCGGGCGGACATTCCCATCGGCGTGATCCTCAAGAAGCATCACATCGAATCGCGAAGAGATATCACGAGCACAGCTTTCTCCTCTGCAGCCGAGGAACACTGCCGGGCCTTCGGCGTCTTCTCCAGGGAGATCATGCTCAGCCGGAGCTACAGGATAATCCGCCACGGCCAGCCTCTCATCTCCATTCAGGAGACCTTTCCCTACAACAGCTTCCGAGATGAGCAGAGGGTCCTGATCCAGACGCCATCGCGGCTACATCTAACGCTCACCGATTTGACTGGGAGCAGCGGCCGAGTTGACGGCGGGGTGGGCATCTCTCTGGATGATCCGAACATATTGCTGGAGGCGGAGAGGAGCGATGATCTGGTGGCTCAGGGCGAGAACTCCGATCGCGCGCTGGATGCTGCCAGGTTGGTGCAAAAGCATCTGGGCCTGGGAGGGGCGCGGCTGCAAATTCGCCGGGGGTACAGAATGCATGTCGGATTGGGTGGAGGAACACAGCTGGGAATTGCCGCAGGAAAAGCTCTCTGCGAGCTTTATGACCGTCCTCTATCTGTGCGCGATATCGCCCGCATCATCCGCCGGGGAGGGACGAGCGGCATCGGCACGGCGGCTTTTGAGACCGGCGGATTTCTGATCGACGGCGGGCACAGCTACGGGCCCGGAAAGGAGAAGATGAGCTTTTCGCCCTCCGCGGCCTGCGCGGGCGTCCGACCGGCTGCGGTCACAATGCGCCACGACTTTCCCCGCGAATGGAAGATAGTTCTCGCTCTGCCCGAGATCGCGGCAGGCGCTCATGGAAAGAGGGAGGTCGATATATTCCGGGACTACTGTCCTCTGCCCGTGGCTGAGGTTCATGAGCTGTGCTACCAGATCCTGGTGCGCATGGCGCCATCCATTGTCGAAGAGAGCCTGGACGATTTCGGGGCGGCCATCAACCGGGTGCAGGAAATAGGCTTTAAGAGAATTGAGGTAATGCTGCAGCATCCTGTAGTCCGCAGGCTGATGGAGCAGATGAGGCAGGCGGGAGCAGCCTGTGCGGGCCTCTCATCCTTCGGGCCGGCAGTTTATGCCATAACCGACACCCAGGGCCGGGACATCGAGGCCGCTGCCCGCGAGGCGATGAGCGAGGTGGGCGGAGAGGTCCTCATCACCCATGCCAGGAATGAGGGCGCAAGGGTGAGGACAGCCTAGCGATTGCAGCTTATAGCTTATGTTTTTAAAACCTGCTATTTGGATTTAAGAGATGATCAAATGAGCGATATCAAATCTTTGTTGGAAAAATTGAGCAATGCACATGGCATTTCGGGCTGGGAAGGATCAATCCAGCAAATAGTGAAGGAAGAGATTGAGCCTTATGTGGATGAGGTCCGCCTAGACAAATTGGGAAACCTCATTGCCACTAAGAAGGGGGCGGCCCCCTCAGTTATGATCGAGGCTCATGCCGACGAGATCGGCCTCATGGTAAAACACATCGATGAAAAAGGATTCCTCCGCTTTATTCGCATCGGCGGCTGGTTTGACCAGACGCTTCTCAACCAGAGAGTGGTAATTCATACCAGAGCCGGGCCTGTTATCGGCGTCATCGGCTGCAAGCCGCCTCATGTCATGAAGGAGGATGAACGAAAGAAGATCATCGAAGCTAAAGACATGTTCATCGATATCGGTTGCACCAGCCAAAAAGAGGTCGAGGATCTGGGCATCCTTCCCGGCACACCAATCTCGATTGATCGGACATTCTCATCTTTGCAGGGCGACAGGGTCACAGGCAAAGCCTTCGACAACCGGGCAGGGCTGATAATCATCATCGAGGCCCTGAAGAGAACCAAATCCAAATCAACTATCTATGCCGTGGCTACGGTGCAGGAGGAGGTGGGTCTGAAGGGCGCTAAGGTTGCCGCATTCAACCTGGACCCTGATGTCGCTATTGCCGCGGATGTGACTATTCCCGGTGACCATCCGGGCATTGAAAAGAAGGATGCTTCCGTGGAGATGAGCAAAGGTCCGGTGGTCGTGGCGGCTGACGGTTCTGGCCGTGGCCTGATTGCCACTCCCCAGATAATCGAGTGGATGGTAGGAACCGCTCGGGAGTTTGAGATACCAATCCAGATCGAAGCATCAGACGGAGGAACCACGGACGCCACATCCATCTACCTCACCAAGTCAGGCATTCCTACGGGAGTGGTCAGCGTGGCAGCGCGATACATTCACTCCCCAGTGGAGGTTCTGTCCATCAGCGATATCGACCGGGCTGCGGACCTGGTGGCAAGGTGTTTGGAGACGGTAGGAAGGTACTTTTAGCTTTTAATTACTTTTTTAGCCATTTTTAACTAAATTTTTAAATAAATCGCGAAATTATTCTTGTAAAAATAGAAGAATGCCCGAAGAGAATCGGATGAGAACAAAATCAAAAACAAGAGGCCTGCCCGGATCTTTCCGGCAGCCTCCATTATCCAATGAGCAGAATTCAGCTTGAACCGATGAGGCTGATCACAAAGAATCCCAGGACAACACCGACTACGAACACCACTGCAAATGAGGTGTAAATCAGGGACTCAGCAAATACAAATCCTTCCATGAAATCTCATCTCACTACCAGCACTGGGACCGTTGCCCAGTAGAGGACCTTCTGCACTACGCTACCGATGAGCAGCTTGGAAGCGCCGGACTCGCCATGGCTTCCCATGACAATCAGGTCAGCCTTCTCGGCTCCTGCGGTATCAATAACGGCATTAGCGGGAGCTCCGATTCTGACAATTGCATCAACTGCTACGCCTGCCTTGTCGCCCATGGCCTTCAGAGAGTCGACTGCTTTTCTGCCAGCGTTCTCCAGCTTGCCCTCGACCTCCTTTCTGTCTGCACCGAGCTGTCTTACCGCACTGGCGATAACAACCTCATTAACAACATAGAGTGCTGTGACTTGTGCGCCGAGTGCCTTGGCGAGCTCCATGCCCTCCTCTGCGGCTTTCGCTGATTTATCTGATCCATCTGTGGCAATCAATATCCGCTTGTACATCCTATCCCACCTTTGCTGCGTTTATCTCACTGACATTGTATAAATAGCTATCTTCCCGATTCAAGAATTCTCAGGGCTAGCAGAGCCGCATTCTCTCCATTATCGATGCCCACGCTGGCCACGGGAACTCCGGGCGGCATTTGAACAATTGATAAAAGTGCATCCAGGCCACCCAGTTTCGCACTCACTGGCACCCCTATGACCGGGCGGGCCGTCTTTGAGGCGATAACGCCGGGCAGCGCCGCGGAAAGTCCGGCAATGCCGATAAAGACGCGAGCATCCGTCTGGGATATGTACTCCTCCAGCTCCCTGGGATTGCGGTGAGCAGAGAGGATCTTATGCTCAAACGAAGCTCCCTTATCCTTGAGCCTGGAAGTCACCTTGTCTACAATGGCCTGGTCCGACTTGGAACCGGAAATAACCGCAATGTCGACCATAATTACCCCTGATTCTTTCCCTGCAGCTCCTGCTGCTTGCTAATGCTCATCGCAATCAGGGTCTCAAAGATGCTTTTGACCGCACCGGTGTCCAGGTTCAGCTCCGTTGCTAGGTCCATGGCTTTGGACAGGACCTTCTTCTCGCGTTCCGGATCGATGATCGGCTTTCCTTCCGCTCTTTTGGACTCGAATATCTTCTTTGAGATCCCTATGCGCCGGTTGATGAGCCTGATGATCTCCTCGTCGATCCTCTCTATCTCGCTGCGATGCTCTTGTAGACCCATTAAATTCCCTGCCCCTTGGATGCGCACCTGTTATTAGCTTTCGTTCTTAATACTCTTCCGCCCAGCGGTCTCCAGGCGGCTTGCAGGGCGTCCATCTTATCTTCATCGATTATTGCCGCATAGGAGGGCCCGGTTCCTGAGAGGCTCGCTCCTTTCGCGCCTGCTTGCAGCGCCAGGAGCATCGGCTCGGCTGACAGTCCCAGGGCAGCGCAATAAGCGAGGCCGTTCACGGTCATGGCGCGCTCATAATCGCCCCGCATGGCCAGATCGAAGACCACATCCGCGACGGGAGCAATTAGCCGGGAACGAGCGATGTTGGTATCGCCTGAGAAGAGCTTTTTCTCAGGAATGAGGAGCATGACGCTGCAAGAGATCTCCTCCCGCCTGAGCAGCGCCATCTGGCGGTTGTCGGTAACCACAACGCCGCCCAGCATTGATGCCAGAGCATCATCCAGAGCGCCGGTGATGGTAACACCGACCTTTCGGGCTGCGGCCACGCCGATTTTTGCCGCTTCTACCAGATCCATATCTTCATGCAGGGCATCAAGCGTTGCCAAGACGGTGGCGTTGGCAGCAGTGCTGCTGCTCTTCAGGCCGCCGGCCACGGGAATCTCGCTGAAAGTGCGCACAGTCGCACCATAGCGGTATCCCAGCTTTTCCAGCACCATGCGCGCGCAGGTCTCGATGAGCCTGGTGTCCACTCCTGGCACATCGCCCCGGATCTGGCCGCTGCCGTCCAGCTCCACCTCCGCTCGGGTCTGCAGCTTTATTCCGAAGGCCGCTCCCTTCCAGTTGGCCACTGCATTGAGTATTGTGGCAGCGCCGTTTGCCCATGCATATCCTTTCATGATCATTAAGCCTGCTCCATCTCAAAGATCTTCTTGAGCTTATCCAGGTCCTTTACAAAATCTTCTTTGCCCTCGCGAGTGTATTTGGCGATCATCTTGTTCAGATACTCCATCTCAGAGACGCTGGAGACAAAGAGCGGCTGAAAGTTTCCCAGCTCAAAGAGCGGCAGGACTTCTACGCCGCCTTTGTTTGCCCTCTCTTCCAGACCCTTTACGACTACTATGAATGAAAAATTTTTGTAGCCCAGCCCACGTGAGATGTTCTTGGCAAAGCTGTTCATCTGCTGCACCCTGCGAGAGGAGAGGTCTTTGTAGGCGGCAACTGTGTCCTTGTATTCCACGAACATTATGGAATCATCCGACCAGAGCAGGGCGTCATACTCCACCACGGCGATGGCATTCTTTAGGGCGACGACGTTGAAGAGGACGCCGCGACACCAGCTGATATTAAGATGAAGCCGAAAATCGGCTTCCGAGAGTGGCGTATTTCTGGGCTTCAGAACATAAGGTTCGCTGGACAGTTCAATCATGATGGGGCAGATATTCGTTTCAGATAAATGGACTTTTCCAGCCGCAAGGACGAACCCGCACGGAAGCTGTGGGAAGAAAGAGGAAGAGGCCAGGTTATGGCCCTTTGCCGGGCAACTGCATACTAGCGATCTGAACCGGATGCCTGGTTAGGACAAGGATCAAACGAAGCTGGGATCTTGATAATTGATTTTTGCACAAATATTTTAAATTTCATAATACTACTTTCGTCAGTTTTAGCCTGATCTCAGGAGTTCATTCTTAAGTGCATCGTCTAGTGCTATTGTCCTCATGCATCATACGAAGAGCACGAAATGCAGACAGGAGCGGAGCTTACCCATCCGCTCCCATCCAATTCTCCGCTGCATATATACTCAGACTGATCCAGACCCCAATCAGGCGGACTCCAACCCGAAGAATCCCTGACCGAAGGCAGGTCTCCCACATTTATAGCCGCACTTACATCTGCCACAGACGAGCCTGATCCATCTACCGCATAGACCGCGATATGGGCTTGGTTGACAAACCGTCCGCCGTTTACAGCCTGAACCCGGTAATCTATCACCGCGATCTTCCCAGCCGATATATTGGCCAAGGCCCAGCTCAAATTATCGGCAATCGGCTCAGGCTGGATGGAAGAGTTGATGAACCTCAATCCATCCGGCAGGATATCTATAACCCTGGCCACCATAGAGCACTTCATATCGTTCTTGATCCCGATCCTGTACCATATCAGTCGAGGATCACCTGGATCTATACTGGCAATCTTATAAGCCCTCAGCTTCTGCTCACAGCATGGCAGCCAGGCAAATTCGTTAACCGTGAAGTTACTGGCCGTAACATAGTGGTCATCGTAGTAACCCAGGGCATACACCCGGTTCACCATCTGATCTCTCTCTTCGGTCACATTCAGGTTGAGGTTGATGCTCAAAGTCTGGCCGATGGACATGTATGCAAAGGTCCAGTTGGCCAGGCGAGTTTCAAGCTGATAGGGCTCAACCGAAGAGTTGATGTATCCAGTCCCGACCGGGAACAGGTCCTTGACGTACACCGGCCCCAGAGCCTCGTTGCCATCGTTCTGCACAGTGATGGTATAGCTGGCCACTGTGATGTTGGTAATAGGATTGTAAATGATATTGCCGGTCTTCATCAGAGATAGATGAGGCCGGTCGTACTTCGAGACACCCGTCAGATGGATCTTCCTCACGATCTGGTACTCGCCGGCATAGACCTCTTCCAAGTCCACCTTATCTTTCAAAACGGCCCTGAAGGTTCCTGTGCCTGAGTAGTTGATCCTGGAATTCAGATCGTTCAGTCCTCCTGCCACAGTCTCCGCCTGAATATAATCGGCTCCCGAGATCTCTTCGCGGATCAAGCTCCCCTCTTTATCACTGGGATTGCTGGGCTCTCTGCTCCTGGACCTGACTCCCTCAGCCCATTTGAGCGAGCTTCCAGACAACTGTCCGCTCTTGAAGCTGCCGAATCCAGGTGAATAGCTGTAATTAGCTGGAGCACGTGTAGCCTGCAAGTCCTTGGCCACATAGCTCTCCGGAGTTCTGATAACCTCATCGCTCTTGTAGCTTCCAGCACCGTACTCGTATGTCTTCTGGCTTTCTCGGATACTCTTGTCGCTTGAGACAAAACCTGAACCTGATGCGGATTTGTTAGAGATCACGTTCGAGCCATACTCCCTAACAGTCTCGTTCAGATGGAATTCGCCCGAGTAGATCTCGGTGCCTTCGAATATTGGAGCAGCTTTGGGAGGATCGTCCGGTCCAGACTTCTTAAGCGTTCCAATATGGCCGTTACCCAGAAAGTGAGAATCGGTAGCAAGAATAGATCTGTTTTCATCCAGATAAATTGAACTATCCTTGACTATGCTGTTAGCATACAAGTACCTCTCGTCAAGAGATGCTCCGGTGCGCTCATTCATGGCCAGGTCAGCCTCGGACCATCGGGAAGTAAAGTTCATCAACCTGCCTTTGGGCAGACTGAATGATGTAGGTGCATAATTGGCAGCCAGGCTGGAATCGACCTGGATGGTCTTATTGCTGGTTATGATTCTGGTCTGACCCTCACGGGAGTACGAGCCGCTTCCGCTCTCGATTTGGGTCAGAGTAGTGCCCGCCTGGTCGGCCACTTCGACCGTAGCAGAAGAGGAAACAGGATTGGCTTCTGCACAGGACATGACAGCAACATTGGTCAGGCTGTATGGTTCAAATCCGGTGTCCATATTCCTGTAAGTGTTGACGAACCCGGTTCCTTTGGCCCTCTCCTGGCTGCTGAAGGTCATATTCACCTTTTCAGGTACCTTCAGGCAAACGGTTATCGTGCCTTTCGCACCGGCAGGCAGCTCACCTATGGTCCAGTGGTTTTCAGTGACAGAATCAGGTTCTGGTGTGCTGTATATGAAAGTGGTTCCAGCCGGATATTTATCGGCAACCTCAACGCCGGTCAGATTGGCTTCGCCGGGATTCCAGTAGGTTATGCTGTAGCAGACCGTTCCCCCAGGCAAGACCTGATTTGAGTCGGCAGTCTTGATGATATGGGGTTCTGGAGTGGCTACCTCGATGGTCCCAACGGTTGTGATGGCCTTTACCTCAGCTGCAGAAGAAGTCCCCTCCACTAACAGATTGACATTAGCGGTCCCAAGGAAGATGGGATCTGCATTAGTTGTTACAGTTATCGAACCTGACTGCATCGGGAGGTTGGGGCCAGATGAGCCCACAGTGTCTGCCCCCGTTGAAACTGCAGCCAGAGGCAGGCTGTTCCAGATGAGAGTAGTGGTGCCGTTGGAATTTTTAGCGACGATATCCTGTTTCGGGCTGGCTGAGATGAAGTTGATTCCTGCAGGAAGGGTGAGGGTTACCCGGACCGTATTCACCACGGTCTCACCTATATTGCCGATTGCGGCTGTGAATGTAACAGTCGAGCCGGGAGTGGTCACCGGCGGGTCAACTACGAGGGCAGCCTGAAGGGCCTCGACCAGGTTGCGGTTGCCGAAGTCCTTGCTCTCGATATTGAAATCGGTGACATGAACCTCATAGATTTTAGAAGCTGGAGCAGTCTGGACCCAGTTATCCCAGAGTACCTCGCTCAGGATATAGTCTCCTGGAACAACTCCCTGGAACCTATAAGAACCGTCGGGATCTGATTCTGTGGAAGCCATTTGGCCTGTGTCCTTGTCCTTAAGCTCGACAGTCCAGCCTGATAATCCGGGCTCTGCGGCTGCAGCGCCCTGCTGGCCGTCTCCATTGGCATCCTTCCAGAGCTGGCCGCTCAATGACAGCGATTTGATTGCATTGGAGCAGGATGCCCCATTATTGCCCGTATTCAGGTCTGGGCTGATGGAGGTAACCGACGCGCTACTCTGGCCAACGGAAGTAACATCAGAGGATACATCCGCATAGATTTCTAACGTCCTGGTCTGGCCGCTAACCATATTGCCCAGATCGAGATTGCCGGTCCAGGCGGAAAGAGAAGCGCCATCGAGAGTATAATGGATGTTTTCGAATCCTCCGGTTGGTGTCGTG